>Ga0307414_10000047_pt1 | contig 132863 bp, 119 predicted proteins | sample DK1Ometagenome_FD_203804 | JGI IMG/M metagenome (GOLD analysis project Ga0307414, IMG submission 203804) | Maize rhizosphere microbial communities from greenhouse at UC Davis, California, United States - DK15-O-3 | ecosystem: Host-associated > Plants > Roots > Rhizosphere > Soil | place: USA...
GGTACTGCGAAAGCGGGAGAGTAGGTCGCCGCCAGTTTTTTTTTAAACCTCATACATTTATTTGTATGAGGTTTTTTTGTGTACAATAATTTATCATTTACTATACATTTTTACCTTTCATTAAACTTAAAGAAACGATATCTATCAAAATAAAAAAGATTGTTATCTAGTACCTTAATAATTAAGCTTTGCAATAGATTCTTTTAGATGTTAGCTAGCTCTTCAAGGCATACACTATATTATACCTGATTAATGCTATTTAAGGGAAAATAGATAGATGTGAAGCTTAATGTCATATTTGCATAGAGAAGTGTTAATTTAGACCGATTAATGAAATTGATCTCTAATATTGAAATCTATTTTTTAGTTATAATTATGTAACGTATTCAATTCTGAAATAGGATAAAGATTAAGATTCTAAAATCTGCTCAGAATTCCCCAATGAATTTTAATATCATTAAACTTGAAAGGATTTCCAAATTCATTACCGTTTGAAAGCTGGAAACTCATCAAACCGATCGGAATAAAGAAATTAAAACCGAGTCCAACGCTATAAAGCTTAGGCTTTACATTTAAAGATTTATTATTAAGTTGCCCATATTGACCAAAGACGTCAAAGAAAGCCTGATTTCCTATTAAATAACGATATTCTAAACTTCCATAATAATAAAAATCGGCAGCCAAAGAATTTTCATTAAAGCCCCGCAAAGAATTCCAGCCTCCAAAACGATACAATTCGTTGGCAGAAAATTCGTTTTTCGAGCTCATCATTGCTGCTTCACCTTTCAAATTAAGAAAATGATTTCCATTGATATGATAATTGTGCTCGCCAAAAAGATAAAACTGATTTTGAATAGCATTTACATTATCCATCGTATATCTTGTCGTCAGATAATCAAACTCTGCCCGGATTTTGGTTTTATATATAAACAGATCAATCTCGGTCGGTTCGGTCATATCATACCAAACTCCAATCCCTTTTTTATTATAATCTTTTCCCTGAATATAGAGGCTGTCGATTATGGTGGAAGTTTCAAAAGTTCCCCGAAAACCGATTTTTTGACGATTGTTGATATGATAATAAAATGCGGGCTGCATTTTTACATTCGCAAACGTAGAATCTTGTCTGAAAATATTGATTTTCATATTCAGCCCTACATTTGATTTAAATAAATATGGAATATCGGTCTGCAAATCAAAAGTTTGTCCTTTATCAGGATTTCTTTGCCAATAAAGATTTACGGCTTCAAAACCATTAAACATATTTTTAAAATTGACATTCAGCGTTCCGTTTAAAGTAAATTTTTCTGTTTTATCGTTTCCAAAACCAATCACACCGTCAAAAGTGTTGGTTTTTTTCTTTTCCATAAAAAGATAGATCTGTGTAGAATCTTTCGTGAAAAGAGTTTGCGGTTGCCTTTCTAATGCTACAAAAGGGTGATTTTGAAAATTTTTGTTGATGGCCAGAAGATTCTTATCATCATACGTTTTTCCTTTGAAATCTTTCTCAAGATTTTTAATAAACCGCTTCGGAACTCTGGTGTAGCCTTTTACCACAAAGCCGTCAATCGTTCTTTTATCGTTTTTATTTATTTCCAGCTCTACAATTGGAAAACCGTTTTTCTGACCTTTATATTTCGATTTGATCCTGCTAAAAGCAAATCCGTCATCAATATATTTTTTGTTGATGCTTTTCTTTGTTGAATCTAAATTTTTAGTAAAAAAATCTCTTTCGATTTTGAGCTTATCAACAATAGAATCTGAAAGGCTGACAAAAGTTTCGTTGAAGTTTTTACCTTTATCATATATAATTTCCGTGCTGTCGCCTTTTATTTTCACTTCTTTCAATTGAGTGAAAAAGTAATTGCTTTGCGCCAAAGAATCCAGAAACTTAACGGCTGCAGTCGAATCTTGCACCTTTTTTTTTATATTAGTTTCAGAATCGATTAGAAAATAATGTTTCTTTTGCGCTTGTAAAAAAGTGCAAAATAGGATAAAAAATATGTTTAAAAATAATTTCAACGTTTCTTGAAATTTAAACCATTAAGATTTTATTAAGCAGTTAAGAATATTAAGGTGCGCTTCGCTGTAAGTGTGTGCTAATCAAAAATCTATTGATTTTTCTTAACGAAACTTAACTCTTTAATTTTCTTAATGGTTCAAAAGATATTTAATTGTATTTAAAATTGCTTTAATAACTGAAACTAAGCCAGTTTATTATATTTTTTCATCAGATTTTCATAAGTTCCCTGTGGAAGAATCCATTTTAGAGGAACACCGATTTTCTGCCCGAATTTACCAAAATAATAATGCGCTTTCCACTTTTTTTTATTTAAAAGCGAGTCAACATATTCTGCAACTTCCAAAGGTTCAGTTCCTTCGCCAACATGGGAATTCATTAAGGCGTATACTTTGTCAAAAACGTTTTTGTAGGGTTCGGAAATTTTTGTTTTTACCCTATTTTCTGCAATATTGGTTTTAATGTCTCCTAAATGAAGCGAACAAACATCAATATTCCAAGGGTAAACTTCGTATCTCATCGCTTCGGTTACTTTATCTAAAGCAGATTTTGATGCAGAATAAAATCCACGAAATGGCAATCCCATTTCGCTTCCTATGCTGGAAACGTTGATGATTTGTCCGAATTTATTTTCCCGCATTTTTGGTAAAACTGCACTCATCATTTGAACGGCTCCGACAAGATTCAGGTTAAATAATTTTAAAATATCTTCTTTTACAGAATCTTCCACAGAACCCACCATTCCCATTCCGGCATTGTTGATCAAAACATCGATTTTGGTTTCGTCTTTTAAAACTTCAGCAATTGCATTTTGCACAGCATTGTTATCCGTAATGTCTGTCGGAATAGATTTAAAGTAGTCACTTTCCGTAAATTTCCGGCTTAAACCGTAGACTTTATGACCTTTCTTCCCGAAATATTCGGCTAAAACGAAACCGATTCCTGATGAAGTTCCTGTAATAATTATAGTTTTTGAATTGTTCATTATTTAGTATTAAATGAAATAATTTTCAGATCTTCCCAAAACATCGGATAAGATTTTTCCACAACATTTTCGTCTTCAATATTTAATGCTGCAATCAAGCAAAATGGCGCAAAACTCATTGCCATTCTATGATCCTGATAAGTTTTTATCGAAATGTTTTCTTCAGCTTCTTTAAAATTGATTGATTTTATGGTTGAATCTGTAATTTCAGTTTCTGTTCCCAATTTCTTCAGTTCATTATGTAAAGCTAAAAGGCGATCAGTTTCCTTTACTTTCAAAGTCCCCAAACCTGAAATCTCAAACGGAATTTTTAATGCTGATGCCGTTACGCAAAGCGTTTGAGCAATATCCGGGCAATTATTCATATCTAAAATAATCTTTTCAGGAAATTGAAAATCTGAGTCAGGTTGAAGTGAAATTTTATGTTCATCTTCTGAAAAAACAGTTTTAATTCCAAAAAACTCATGATAAATTTTTGCAATCGCAGAATCTCCCTGAGTTGATTCTTTATAAAAACTTTTCAGATGAATGGTTTCTCTTCCAATTGCGCAAAATGAATAAAAATAAGATGCCGAGCTCCAATCGCTTTCGACTTCATAATCTGTAATCGACGATTGATCATTCTCAAAAGGCTCAACTTTTATCGTATTTCCTTCAAATGTATTTTTAATTCCGAATTTGGTTAAAATATCTAAAGTCATTTCGATGTAAGATCTTGAAGTGATCTTGCCGGTTAGATTAATTTCCAAGCCGTTCTTTAATTTTCCTGCGATTAATAAAAGCGAAGTGATAAACTGGCTCGAAATATTGGCTGGAACATCAACTTTAGACTGAACGATTCTTTTTCCCGTAATTTTCAAAGGCGGAAAGCCTTCATTTTCCAAATATTCAATTTCAGCTCCCAAATCCTGTAAAGCGGTTACCAAATTTTTAATTGGCCTTTCTTTCATCCTTCCCGAACCTGTGAGAATCGTAGTTCTTCCTTCCTGCCTTTCGTCTTCGCTCAGGATAGAGTAATAGGAAGTCAGAAAACGCATCGCCGTTCCCGCATGATGAATATCTACAATTTCAGAATCCGCAGACAATGCTTTTTTCAGTAATTGTGTATCCTGGGAATTGGATAAGTTGTTGATTTTTATATTTTTAAACAAACTTTCCAAAATCAACAAACGATTCGAAATACTTTTCGAACCGCTGATTTGAATTGTTTTATTTCCTATTAATTTTGATTTTTCTAGCTTCATTATGTCTTCAGATTTCAGATTTTAGACATCAGATTTCAGGTTTTAATTCTCTGTTGTTGAAATCTAATATCCATTTATCTTATTTTAATTTTTCATTATTGTGATGCCGATCCTTGTCGCGATCCGTTTTTATTTTCATTTTTTTGTCGAAAGCTTCTTGTAAATTGACTCCGGTCTGATTGGCTAAACATAAAGTGACAAACAAAACATCGGCTAATTCTTCACCCAAATCTTTAGTTTTATCGCTTTCCTTTTCGCTTTGTTCGCCGTATCTTCTGGCGATAATTCTGGCGACTTCACCAACTTCTTCGGTCAGCATTGCCATATTGGTCAATTCATTAAAATAACGGACTCCGATGGTTTGTATCCATTCGTCGACTTGTTGTTGAAGATTTGTGATTTCCATTATTGATAAGCTCCAAGCGTTGGATTTGTAGTTCTTATTACATTTACAATATCCGTAGGAACGGTTCCTGCAACGGTAACGTCACCTTTATTTCTTGCCGGTGAATCTGCTTTTACTCTTAAATTCATCTGAGCGGCAAAATAATTCACAAATTTAGGATCTTCATTTTTTATGCTCTGAATCACGTTTGTATTGTTATCAAAAGGAAAACCTGCTGCTGATGTTCCGGAATATTTTATTAAAGAATTCCTGATCAAGAATTCAAACTGCTGCCCTGGCGTTTGTTCAAAATTCACAGAATTATCTCTGTCAGAATATACAATACTATTGAGAATATTTAGATTTTGCAAAGCTCCCTGTTCGGTTTGTCCGTTATCATTTTCCCATTCGTTGGTGGCAAAAATTCCGTTTCGGTTCATGGAACTTAGCAGACTGGAATAATTGGCAATTGTGGCGTGCGTATAGCTGTGATTTCCACCTTTGAAAATTCCGATAGCTGATTCTCCACAATTGTTCATGACCAAATTGCTTGCGTTTACCGTAGAAGCGACTGCATAAATACCATATTCCTGAAAAGTGTGGATGAAAGAGTTGTTTATTGTTGCATTTGCCTGTCTCAAGTCAAGACCTTTTGTACCTCCAAAAAGTCGGGTATGATTCATATTGAGAGTTGAAGCGGCTTCCATTCTGATAGAATTCCAGTTTCTTGGGATTGTATCATAATAAGGATCATTTCTGTCGCCACGCATAATAACTTGATTGTCAAGAGTTCCGTTGATATTTAAAGCAGCTCCCGCAGAAACTTTCATTCCGCTGTTTTTATGAAAATAAACTTTTGTTCCCGCCTGAATATCCAATATTACATTTTGATCTATTGTAAGATTTCCATAAATAATTTTAGCTTTATTACTCGTCCATGTTGTATGATTGCTTATAATATTGGGATTGCTGGGTGTCTGAATAAAGAATTCAGCATCCTGCACGACCGAAAACAAAGTAACATGCTGCTGTCCTGCCGGGCTTGTAAAAATCACTCGGTCTTCGGCAATTGCTTCAGGACCTGTAGCCTGTGGAGCAATTTCAACAAAAATATAAAGACTGTCTTTCTTTCTTAAAGGAACATCTTTAAAATCATGTCCCGGTTTTCCGTCGATATTTATCTTATATAAGGAAGCAGCTCCCTTTTCGAGGCTGATTTTCGGAATCAGAATGTCTTTATCTTCATTGTTGAATACTTTTACCGCATAAGTTTCGGATCGCACCTGATGATAAACCGTATCGCAAAATACAGTATCTCTTGAAAATCTCAGTTCCTGGGAAGGAGTATCAAAAGTAATTTCATCTTTATTACAAGAAACTACCAAAAGAAGCATCCAAAAAGAACAAAACAGAAGTAATTTGAATTTCATCGAAATTAAAGTTTATATATGTTTCAAATTTAACGAAAATACTTTGAATTTCTTATTAAAGAAAAATTATTAAAAAGGTATTTGTATATTATAAAAATAATTGTATTTTTGCAACCTAAAATTAGCAGAGAAATACCATTACTATTTCGAAAGCAAAAACTTTAATTTTTTTTAAAAATTGTATTATGAAAAAAGGAATTCACCCAGAAAATTATAGACTTGTTGTTTTCAAAGATATGAGTAACGACGAGGTATTTCTTAGCAGATCTACCGCTGAGACAAAAGACACCATCGAGTATGAAGGACAAGAGTATCCTTTGATCAAGATGGAGATATCTTCAACTTCTCACCCTTTCTACACAGGAAAGACTAAATTAGTTGATACTGCCGGTAGAGTAGATAAGTTTATGAACAAATACAAAAAATTCGCTAAGTAATTTTTTGAAAATTAAAATATAGAAGTCTTCCAATTTTGGGAGACTTTTTTATTTGTATTTTTGTTTCACATTAAACTGAATTTTAAACATAATTTAAAACTGAACGATGCAATTAGTATTTTCAGATGCGCAATATTGGGAAGATTTTCTTCCACTTACATTTACACGTCCCGTTGCAGAAATGCGATGCGGGATTCTTACTTTTTCCGAAAGATGGCAGAAAGTTTTAGAAAACACAGAGATTTCTTTTTTCACGGAAAATTATCTTCAAAACAAATTTAAAAATCCTGAAGAAAAGGAAAGTCTTTTTTTGGTTACCAATTTCCTTCCGACCGAAAATGTGATTCAGCAAATAAAAGATTTGAAGCAAGGCGAAGCATTGGTTTATGAAGATGAATTGATTGCTGCAAAGATCAATATGAAAGATTTTTCTCTGAATCAGATCGAAAAAATGACGGACATTAAAGAAGAACTTATTTTCTTTAAAAAGCCGACGGATTTATTTACTTACAATCACAAAGCAATTGATTTTGATTTTGAATTATTGACAAAAGGAAAAATTTCTCAAGAATTGTCTTCAACCAACGGATTTTTAGGAGACAAAAAAGATTTATTTATTGAAGAAGGAGCGCAAGTCGAATTTTCAACTTTAAATACCAAAACCGGGAAAATCTATATCGGGAAAAATGCAGAAGTAATGGAAGGTTGCAACCTTCGAGGTCCGATTGCGCTTTGTGAAGAATCCAAATTTAATTTAGGGGCAAAGATTTATGGTGCAACTACAATTGGTCCGCATTGTAAAGTGGGCGGCGAAGTTAGTGACATTATTATTTTCGGTTACTCAAATAAGGGGCACGACGGATTTATAGGAAATTCTGTGATTGGGGAATGGTGTAATTTGGGTGCGGATACCAATTCTTCCAACCTTAAAAATAATTATGGGAATGTAAAGTTATGGAATTACAGAAGCAAAGCTTTTGAAGATTCCGGATTGCAGTTTGCCGGCCTGATTATGGGAGATCATTCTAAAACAGCGATCAATACGCAACTAAATACCGGAACTGTGATTGGTGTGGCTTCCAATATTTTTAAAGAAGGTTTTCCGCCAAATCTGATAGAAAACTTTTCGTGGGGCGGATTTAAAGATGATGAAAGATTTAAATTAGATAAAGCTTACGAAGTCGCCGAAAAAGTAATGGCAAGAAGAAAATTACCTTTAACAGACGATGATAAAGAGATTTTAAAATATATTTTTAACGAATATTAATTGATTATAATTAGAAACTTCAAGCTTTTTTGAAGTTTTTTTATTTTAGATGTAATAAACTCTGTTTTTTAAATGTCTTACTAATAGAAACAAACTTATGACTCAGGAAACTTTCAAAAATACGGTTTTCATTCTCAAAGATGAGATGTATCGTTTTGCGAAAAGGTTTGTCATGAGCAGCGATGAAGCTGAAGATGTGGTGCAGGATCTGATGATAAAATTCTGGCAGAAAAAAGATGAGCTGATGCAGTTTGGAAATTTAAAATCCTACGCATTAAAATCTGTAAAGAATGAATGCCTCAACAGACTGAAGCATCACGACGTAAAAAAAGGTTTTGCAGATCTGCAGCTTCACCGGTCGGAACTCTACAGTATGGAAGTGAATAATATGAAAGAACAAATCATCGGATTTATCAATCAGCTTCCCGAGAAACAGAAAATGGTGATCCATTTGAAAGATGTAGAAGAGTATGACGTGTCAGAAATTTCCGGAATGCTGGAAATGGAAGAAAATGCAGTAAGAGTAAATCTGATGCGTGCAAGACAAAAAGTAAAAGAACAAATCTCACAACTGATGAGCTATGAACAAAGATCAATATCAGGATAAATACGACGAAATCTTTAAAGATTTAAAAGAGGAAAAAATGAACTGGGATTTTGAAGATTTTCTTCAAAAAGCGGAAAGCAGTAATAATGAAGCAGAAATTATTCCTTTACATAATAAAAAGCCTTCTTTTCCGAAATGGTTTTGGATGGCGGCAAGTGTAGTTTTGATTTTTGGTGTAGGTTTTATTTTTAATTTAAATCAAAATCAAAATGCTGATTTTCAGGATAAAGCAAAGCTTGTTGAAAGCCAAATTCAGAAACAAAAGTCTGATTTTATTAAAGAAAACCACGAACATGAGAAGCAAGTTGCTGTAAATCACGACTCAATTTCGGAAGCTAAAAAAGATTCTATTTTTCAGGAAAACACTTTGGCCGAAAAAGATGTTTTAGATGAAATTCTTTCAAAAAAAAGCCGAATTAAAAAGCAAACCAAACCAAGGTATGTAGACAATTCTCATAAAAAATATAATGAAGCGCCGGCAGATTCCACAGGGTACCATAATTCCTATGTTATCGTAAATGGTAAGAAAATAGATAATGTGGAAGAAGCGATTAATATCACAAAATATTCGTTTCAGGTCGTTGCCAACAACGTGCATCAGACATTATCGCAACCCAAAGTAATGGACAACGTAGATTATTAACAATATAGATTATGCGACTGATCAGGCATGTAATCAACAAATTTAATTTTTAAAACTCATGAAAAAAATATTCATCATATTCGCTCTTGCCTTCACGCATTTCTTTAATGTGTATGGCCAAAAAGAGAAACTAGACCAGCTTTTTGACAAATATCAGGAAGTGGAAGGAGTAACTTCCATCAAAATTGCAAAACCCATGTTTGGAATGCTCAGCAGCCTGAATATTGCAGACTCGGAATTTGATCAGATCAAGCCTTTACTTGCCAAAATTAATGGATTGAAAGTTTTAATCACAGAAAATACAGAAGGCAAAATACACAATAATGTTTCTCAGCTTAACAAAGAAATTTCATCATATCTGAAAAATCTTAACTACAGCGAAATCATGTCAGTAAAAAATGGAGACAGCAAAATAAACTTTCTTTCTTCTGAAGCCAAAGACGGTATTTTAGAAAATATGCTGTTGAGAATTGATAGCGGCGGTGGCGAAAATATTCTTGTGATGCTGGATGGAAAACTTTCAATGGATGATGTCAACAAAATCATCAATTCAAGCGAAACGAATACAACTTCTACAACTACAACGACAAGAAGCAGCTTCACATCTGAAAACAATTCTTCCTACTTAAACGGTGAAGTGAGAAATGTAGGACAATTTTCGGGCCTTGAAGTAAGTACAGGAATAAATGTGGTTTTCAAGCAGGAAAATGTGACCAATGTAAAAGTTTTTGCAGATTCTGATAAACTCCATAACGTAATAACAAAAGTGGAAAATGGTGTTTTGAAAATCTATATCGACAATAAAGGTGCAAAAAAGATGAAATTCAAAAACTTAAGCGTTAACGTTTCGTCTCCGAGAATGGATCATATTAAAACTTCATCAGGTTCTAATTTTACGGGCGTGAATTCTATTAAGGAAAATAATTTGCGGATCGATGCTTCTTCAGGATCTATTGTGAGCGGGAAATTTTCAGTAACAAATACGACAGATTTAAATGTAAGTTCGGGATCAAATGTAAAAGCAAATATCACTTCCAGAAAAATTTTGGTAAAAAGCTCAAGCGGATCAAGTGCTGTTTTAGATGGAAATGCCGACTCAGTAATGTTTGATGTTAGTAGCGGCGCAGTTTGCAAGGCGGAAAATTTGAGAGTAAATGTTGCCGAAGTGGAATCTACATCAGGAAGCAGCGCTTCGGTAAATGTAAAAGACAGCATGAGAGTGCGCGCATCATCAGGCGGCGCCGTAAGATATAAAGGAAATCCGAAAATTGATTCCGATATCAGCAAAACATCGGGAGGAAGCCTTTCTTCAATTAATTAATTTGAAATACGAACCATGAAAACCATAAAAACTCTTGTTGTTGCATTTTGTACACTTTTCATATTGCAGTCTTGTATTGTTTCAGAAAAACCGAATATGGCATTTTTCACAAGCTCTCAAGACTATAAAGGAGCAAAAATTGTCAGCATCAATGTCCCGTTATTTTTAGCAAAACCATATATTAAGAAAGCTCTGAGAGAAGATGGCAACAACGAAGCAGCAATTGCTTTAATAAAAAAAGTGTCAAAAATAAAAGTAATGACCGTAGAAAACGGAAACAAAATGATGCTTAAAGATTACGCCAATTATCTGAATAACAACAATTATCAGGATTGGGCAACCATAAAACATGATGGCGACAATGTAAACATCCGTGTAAAGCAGAATGGTGAAAAAATAAAAAACATGCTTATTACCGTAAACTCTGATAAAGAAATGGTTTTTGTAGATGTGAAAGGAAGCTTTACTGCTGATGATATTTCAGACATGATCAATTTTGCAACGGACAAATAATCTTCATATTCAACTATATTATTGTTATAAAGCTGCATTTTTTAGTGCAGCTTTTTCATTTAATTTATTGATTATTAAATTTTATTTAAACTATTAAAAAGCATTTTTATATCTCGTTGAAATAACCTAATTTTGCAAAGAAAGTAAAGATGTCTATTCATAACAAAATTGTAGAGACAGCCATCACTTTCGATGACGTTCTTCTAGTCCCTTCTTATTCAGAAGTTTTACCAAATCAGGTTTCTTTAAAATCAAGACTTACCGATAAAATCACGCTTAATGTTCCTATTGTATCTGCTGCGATGGATACCGTTACGGAAGGCGATTTGGCTATTGCGCTTGCGAGAGTTGGCGGTTTAGGTTTCATTCATAAAAATATGACGATCGCTGAGCAGGCTGCGCAGGTAAACCGCGTAAAACGTTCAGAAAACGGAATGATTTCGGATCCTGTAACCCTTACAAAAGACCATACTTTGGCTCAGGCTAAAGAAACGATGGCGAAATATAAAATTTCAGGACTTCCTGTTGTAGATCCGGATAATGTTTTGATAGGAATCATTACAAACAGAGACGTAAAATATCAGGAAAACCTTGATATGAAGGTGGAAGAAATCATGACGAAAGATAAACTGGTGACTTCCGATAAAAATACAAATCTTGAAAAAGCAAAGGAAATTCTTCTTAAAAACAGAGTTGAAAAGCTTCCGATTGTTGATAAAGACAACAAATTGGTTGGTTTAATTACAATTAAAGATATCGACAATCAATTAGAATATCCAAATGCCAATAAAGATGACAACGGCCGCCTTATTGTAGGAGCCGGTGTTGGTGTAGGCGAAGATACAATGGACAGAATCGCAGCTTTGGTAAAAGCCGGAGTTGATATTGTTGCCATTGATTCTGCGCATGGTCATTCAAAAGGAGTTTTAGACAAAATTTCACAAATCAGAAAAGCATATCCGGATTTGGATTTGGTTGGAGGAAATATCGTAACTGCCGAAGCAGCAAAAGATTTAATAAAAGCAGGCGCAAATGTGCTGAAAGTAGGTGTTGGTCCGGGTTCTATCTGTACGACAAGAGTTGTTGCAGGAGTTGGAGTTCCACAATTATCGGCAATTTATAACGTTTATGAATATGCTAAATCTAAAAATGTAACGGTAATTGCAGACGGAGGAGTTAAGCTTTCAGGTGATATCGTAAAAGCGATTGCAAGTGGAGCAGGAGCGGTAATGGTTGGTTCTCTTTTGGCAGGTACTGATGAAGCTCCGGGTGAAGAGATTATTTACCAAGGCAGAAAATTCAAAGCGTATCAGGGAATGGGAAGTCTTTCTGCAATGAAAAGAGGCGGAAAAGAAAGATATTTCCAAAGTGAAGCTAAGAAATTCGTTCCGGAAGGTATTGAAGGAAGAGTTCCTCACAAAGGGAAATTGGAAGATGTGATTTTCCAGTTGACGGGAGGTTTAAGAGCCGGAATGGGATATTGCGGAGCAAAAGATATTGAAGCTTTGCAAAAGGATACCAAAATGGTCATGATTACCGGAAGTGGATTGAAAGAATCTCATCCGCATGATGTGATTATCACGCAGGAAGCCCCGAATTATTCTTTATAAAGTATAAGATATAAAAATAAAAACTCGCAGATTTTGCGAGTTTTTTTATTGAATTTTCCGGAACCTGAATTTCGGTTTAATTATTTTGTTGAGAAATTGCCCTTTTGATGTTGCTTCACGGAATTTTTCATATGTTTTCGGAGGCACTTCAAAATAATCATATATTGCTCCCGACTGATATATAATTCTTAATATTTCAGTTTCGGGAAAATAAAAATAATGATTTACTACTGTTGAAGGCATATTTAGATTTATCAAAAAATATTCCTTAACCAGTTTTAATAAATTAAATTTATTTATCAGCAGAATGAAATCATCTTTATTCTTTTAAACGTTCCTTAAAATCATCAATCCGGAAATCAGTCAACGAGTTTCCTTTTTCAATTTTTTCTTTCGAATAAAGCCTAAAATCATTTTCAGTTTTTTCTAAAAGATAATCGTAAGGCCCGACCGCGGAGATCAGCTTCACCAAAACCGGCGAAATTTCCAACGTAATAAAAAGTCCCATAATAAATGCAGCAGCTGTTGCAATAATCGCCGAGTTTTTTCCTAATTCGTCTAAAGCCTGAAGCCTTGCCGCAAAACCATTAAATTTATCTTCAAAGGTATCGGTTGATTTTCTTTCGGTTTCAAGATTGGTATAGACTTTTGATATTTCTTTATCCAGATATTCTAATCGTGATGAAACCTGTTTTTGGTAGTTTTCGAGATCTGTTCTGCGCTGTTCTTTTAATTCCTGCTTACGTTTTGCATTGGGTCCAAAACCTTCTTTTCCACTCGTTAAGCCAGATTGTTTCCCCAGAATTTCTTTTTCCAGTTCTACAGATGCCGAGTCGTAAGATTTTTGATATTGAGCAATCTTGTCCGATATTTGTTTTTTTTCTGTTTCAAAAGGTCCGCTTTGCTGCAAAATTCTTCCGTTCATTTCGCCTTGCAATTGTTTTTTGTTCCTTTGAATGATCGTATTGAGTTGTTTATTTACCTCTTTTTCAAAAATTTTAAGTTCCAAAGGTTTAGAAATAATAATTCCTAAAAAAGTAGCTAAAATTAATCTCGGAATCGACATTAAAATTTGATTCCACCATGTTCCTGTTTTTTTAATGGAAGACACAATATAACGGTCAAGATTAAAAATCATTAAACCCCATAAAACTGCAAAACCTACCGATATCCAGATATTATCAAAAACAGTATAGATTGCATAGCCCGCAGAAAGTGTAGCAAAAATGGCTGTAAATAAGACAATTCCGCCAATTCCTGCGAATTTGTTCCATTCACTGGGGGTTTTTCGGAGAATGTGAATGTTTCCTCCTGAGCAGATCATTAGAAATTTCTGGAACCAATTGATCTTATGACTGCTCTGATTTATAGTTTGTTGTGAATTTTTCATTTTTGAAATTTTATACAAAATTAGTATTAAAAACCATACCAATGTTACAAATAGTAATATGTTTTACCAAGTAAAGGCTTGATTAATTAGTTATTTGTTTTTTCAATAAGTTAAAGTGTAGTCGAATATGTTTTTAGAGAATTCTAATTTCTTTGTAAATATTACACTATTATTAATAAAATAATTAGTATGTTTGCAATCAAATACCAAATATAATAGAAAAATATGAAAAGAATTAGTACTTTATTAATGTTAATTTTTTGTGTGAGCGTGTTTTCTCAGGAGAAACATCATGAATGCGGTTTCGATTTGATCATGAAAAAAATGGACGATCGCTATCCTGATTTAAAGAGAAAAAGAGAAGAAGTAGATGTTAAATTGAGTAAACTCAATAAACAATCCTACCTTAATAAGTTTGGTGCAACGACATCATGGAACGGATTGTATACGGGACAAATTTATGAAATCCCTGTTGTAGTGCATGTTATTGAGTCACAAGCAGCAGCAAATGCAAACTTGGCATTAACGGATCAAGAAATAATTGATTGGATAGACAGAGCCAACAGAATGTACAGCACAACGTATGGAAATGGATTCTATCCGGAAGGTGCAGGTCCGGACGGCGGAGCAGTTATACCCTTTAAATTGGTTCTGGCAAAAAGATCTCCTGACTGTACACCAACAAACGGTATTGTAAGATATAACGGAAGTACATTGCCTACATATGATACAAGAGGGGTGAAATTGCAAAGTACAAACGGAGTTGCAGATTATCAAATTAAAAATGTGCTGGCACCACATTGGCCGGAAACTTCTTATTTTAATATTTATGTTGTTATTGGTTTCGACGGGCAGCATCAGTTGTCATATGGATTGATGGGATACGCAGCTTTCCCAGATACTTATGACTACAGCTATGAAAGTTTTATGAAAGTTGCTACTATTAAAAACGCAAATGACACAACACTTACCCATGAGTTGGGGCATGCATTCGGATTATATCATACTTTTCAGGGAGTTGGTGCGAGCAATCAAACCTCTTGTCCAGTGAATAATAACTGTACAACAGATGGCGACAGAGTTTGTGATACTTCTCCTTCAAGAAGTATGTATGGCATCAATCCTATTCCTAATAATACAGCTACAGATCCTTGTACCACTCAGAATTATGATGGAACTCAATATAATATCATGAATTATACGAACGCCAATCGTAAATTCACAGACGGGCAAAGAGACAGAGCCGTATTTCTTATGATGGAATATAGAAAAAATCTTCTTAATTCTTTAGGAGGACAAGATCCAAATACTGTCATCCCATCACCTGTTTCTGTAAATCCTGCTTTGTGTAATCCTGCTGGTATTGTAAACCCTGCCAATAATAACTTTGCAATAGGACCATTTAGAGTAAACTTTGGAACGATCAACAGTCTTACAAATGGTTATGATTCGGATGAGGCCAACCCTGTCTTTTATGCAGATTATGCTAATGCAACCTGTATAAGACCGGCATATTACACAGATATTTCCGGAACGACGAGTACTTCTTTGAATGTTACTTTTATGAATGGCTTTTCTCAAGCGGATAAATTCAAAACAAAAGTTTGGATAGATTACAACAACAACGGATCTTTTGAAGATGCGGAATTAATTGCCAATAATTTATCGAATGTAATGAATTCAGGTAATATCCAAACAGTTACCGTAGATGTAACGCCACCGGCAACAGCAGTGCAGAATAGTTATCTTAGAATGAGAGTTGGAGTAGATGCGGCAACATTTAATTCAGCAATATTACCAGATTTTACATCATGTTCTCAACTACAATATGGTCAAATGGAAGATTATGCAGTGAAAATATTAGGAGCATTGGCTACTTCAGAAGTGAAAAATATTACTGAAACTAAAATTGTATACCTTAAAAATGAAAATAAGCTTCAACTTTACGGAAGTAAGAACTTGAAGTTTGGCGATTATCAAATCTATGATATGAGCGGAAAACTCATACAAAAAGGAAATTCTAAAACGAATGAAATTCAGATCAGCCAGCAGTTAAACAAAGGTGCTTATATTATTAACTATTCAGATGGTGAAAATAAAGGATCAAAAAAGTTTTTAAATAACTAAATTTATAATAAGAAAGCCCTTGAAAAAGGGCTTTTATTATTTAATGTATGAATTATTTCATTCGACCGGGGTTTTGCTTCAAAAAACTTTCCCAGCCTGTGTAAGATTTTGTTTCAGAGATTGTCCCTGAATTAAAATGATGACAAACCGCAACAGCCAGACCGTCCGAAGCATCTAAATATTTTGTAGGAAATTCTTTTAGTTTCAAGAGATTCTGAAGCATTCCTGCAACTTGTTCTTTACTTGCGTTTCCGTTTCCGGTGATGGCCATTTTGATTTTTTTTGGCGAGTATTCTGTAATAGGAATATTTCTGTATAAGCTTGCGGCCATTGCTACGCCTTGCGCTCTTCCCAATTTCAGCATCGATTGTACGTTTTTCCCGTAAAAAGGTGCTTCTAAAGCCACTTCATCAGGATGAAACTCATCAATAAGCGCTAATGTTTTGTCGAAAATATATTTAAGTTTTGTTTCGTGATTGGGATATTTTTTAAGGATCAGCTCATGAATCGAAATCATTTCCATATTGCCTTTTTTTACCGAAATTATTCCGAATCCCATAATAGCGGTTCCCGGATCTATTCCCAAAATTATTTTCTCTGCTGAAATCATTGCATCAAAGATATGATTATTATAAGTTTTTATTAATTTTAAATTAAATTAAAAATCAGCTAATAATATTATCAGAAGATCCATCGAACAATTTTTTTTCGGCGATTTTCGTCCATTTTTTGTCATGACGTAACAGTAATATTCTGTCAACTAGAAATTTAGTTTTGAATTCTTTGTTTTTATAAAACTCCCATGCTTTCAGATAATTATCCCAACTCAAATCTCTGTATCCGACAGTTACATGAGGATTAAAACTATAACTTTTAAAGTTGAATTTTTCTTTTACTTTTAACTGTAATTCTTTTAATCTTAAGTTTTCTTCCGGCTTTATAAAAAGCACCGGATTTTTTGGGTTGGGGAAACTTGAGAATCCATTTAATATGATTTCAAAAGAAGGAATGTCCGTATTTATATTTTGAAAAGCATTATGAATATCACTTTCCAAAGCCAGTTCTCGCTCAAAAGGTGGAAATAAAGTAATGTGAGCATCGTTTTTTAATGCTTTGGAATTGCCAAAATTTAGTGCTAAATCTTCTTTAAAAAGTTTGATTTCGTCAATGATTTTCTGTGGCGGATAAATAGCTATGAAATACATTTTTTTCATCATGTAAAATTAAAGTAAATTTAAAAACATTTATACATAATAAAATTATGCATACATTGGCAATGTATAACAAAAAAGAACATTGAAAAAAAACAGTCTATATAAAGGTACATTACAAAATATAATTTTGAAACTGCTTTCCAAAGAAGTGAAAATGTACGGTTATCAAATGACGCAGCGTGCGAAAGAGCTTACGGACGGTGAACTGGAAATGACAGAAGGAGCCTTGTATCCGTTGCTTCATAAGCTGGAAAACGACGGTATCATCACTTCAGAAACTCAAGAAGTCAACGGAAGAAACCGAAAATATTACCTGCTAACACAAAAAGGTAAAAAACAGCAAGCAGCGCAGGAAGCCGAAATGAAAACTTATTTGTTTAACCTCAATACTATTTTTAATATATGATCACAAAAATACACACAGTTTTTGCGATTTTCATACAGATTCAGTTTTTGTATTTCAGAAGTAAGAAAATTAATATGTTGATTTAATATAAAATGAACAGTAACGAAAAGAAAGTTTGGGATTATCTGCTTTTGAAGAAGCTTCCGATTGATGTTTTAATAGAAGTTCAGGATCACTTCATGAGCCAGATTACAGATTTGCAGAAGAAAAGGAATGTTGTATTTGAATCTGCTTTTGAAGAAGCAAAAAACATCTGGAAGCCGGAGTTTAAAATGATTTACAATCCCAGTTATAGCCTTGATGATATCAGTATTTTGAATAAAAAGTTAATTTATAACGAATCTGTAAATACATTTAAACAAAGTTTATTAATTGGTTTCGTAATATTATTAATTATAGCGATTTTTAGCTTTATTTTTACAGCAGAATTTTTCTTTTATACTTTTTTATTGATTTCAGTTTGTATTGTTTTATTTCCTGTGATTCAGCTTTTTGTGTATCGTAAAAAGTTTAAACTTATTAAAAAATATGATAATTACAGGTTGACTTTTCACCAAAATTTCGTCAATTTTTCACTTGTTTTGTTAGGTGGTTTTGTGCAGTTTTTTATGAATATAAAAGCATTTTCTAATGTGCTTTATTCCAGTTTTCATTTTTTGAGAATCGATTTGTATGATTTTATAAGTTGGCCATTGTATTTTGCTTTAATAACAATAAATGCATATTGTTTTATTAATCAAAAAAAATATCTTCGGCAAATAGGAAAAGTAGAGCCTTATTTAAGATATCTGAAAGCGTCTTCTTGATTATTGCTATTAGAAATCAAATCACAAAACCAAAAAACATATTCTCCTTTTTCATCATTATCATCAGATTTAGGCTTTGGATAGGTCTTTTTTACAATTTCTCCAATTTCAAATTCAATTGGATATTTAAAAATAGGTCCATCAAAAGTAAAGGTGTGAAATTCTCCATTTTCTCCACAAGGATCTACATTGTCAGGCAAATCATTAATGAAATTTTTATCAATAATTCTTCCTGCAAAACTTTTATTCAAATAAGTTTCGTTGACGCACGTAACAATTGTTTTAAAACCTAAACTTAAAAACTCGTTGATGAGATCTGTCGTATTTTGTTTCCAAAGTGGAAAAACACCTTTCATCCCGATGGATTGTAATTGATCTTCTCTGTATTTCCTTAAATCTTCCAGAAAAATATCTCCGAAAATAGAATGAGTATTTCCTTGAGATTTTATTTCATTCATGGTTTTTGACATAATCTCGCTGTATTCTTCCATCGAAGGCTCTTTCGGGATTTCCATTTTTATTAACGGAAATCCTAAACTTTCAGCCTGTTTTTCTAATAAGGAAACGTGAACGCCGTGCATAGAAATCCTTTGGAATTCTTTATTGATGCTGGTCAAAAGAGAAGTGATCTCGAACCGGTCTTCCATTAAAATTTTATATAATGCAAGCGCAGAATCTTTTCCGCTGCTCCAGTTGAAGATGGCTTTTGGCTTCATTAATTTTATTTTGCTGCATCATTTATTTCTGCTTCAAACTGTGCTAATCCTGCTTTGGTACTTCCTTTTTCGGTTGCTGTTTCCCATTCTTTTGTGGCTTTAGTTTTATCACCTAAACTGTAATAATAACTTCCTAAAACGGTATGTCCTTCGACTTCGCCCATGCTGATGATTTTTTGTCCCAGTTTAATAATCTCAGCATTCTGTTTTGGTTTTTTTGTTTTGCTTGTTAAAACAGCTTCCATTCCCCCGATATCATTCATCACCATTAATCCAAATTTCTCCATACATGCCTTTGCAAGACCTTTGGTACACAAATCATCAATAGTTTTGGTGTAGTTTCCCATTGCGTTATCATCGAATAATTTCTCAAGATCATTTGATTTTGCTCTAGTTTTACGATAATATTCATAAAGAAGGTTGGCGTTTTTCTTAGCCAAAGCATCATCTTTTCTATTGTTTTCAGCGATACTGTCTTTTTTTAGATCCCATTTGGTATTTTTTACCCAAGTTGAATTACCACTCAAACGGTTTTTAGAAATTTTAAAAATAAAAATATCCTTATCCGGAAAAACCACTACAGAATCATTTTTTACAAAATAATCCCCCTTTCCATATCCTGCAATGTCAACTTTTCCGTTCCCATCAAAGGCAAAATACGGATATAAAGTTTCTTTAGAATTGGTCATAAAATAACCCTGAAGATCGTTGTCTGCTTCTTGAGCGTTGAATAATCCGCTGGAAATAATGCCTAGCAGGAAAAAAATGTATTTCATTAGTTAAAATGTTTTATGTTGAGTAAAAGTACAAAAAACCTCAAAGAAATTTCCTTGAGGTTTGATTATAAATATTAAAATTTAGGTATTTAATAATTTGCCATCCGGCTACGGACTACATATTTCTTCTGTACTTACCGCCTACTTCAAATAAAGCGTTGGTAATTGTCGAAGTATATTTATTTGAATTATATAAATATGTGAGTAAACATGTAAGAAAACTCACTAGTAATTTGATTTTAATTTACGGAAATCCGTAAACAGTAAGATGTGAATCTAAAATAAAATATTATGTATTTTGATTTTTAGAATATTTTTATTAGTTTTGTAAAAAATATTAGCATGGGTGTTTTAGATTTTATTTCATTCGAAGACCCTAACAAGGTAGGAGGTTCTATAAAGGCAACTATACATAAGACTGGTAAGCTTGGTTTTTCTTCTGGAGCTGAAGATTTTATGGGAATTAAAGAGGAGTCTTATTTTATGGTAGGATTTAATAATAATGATACTACTGATGATAGTATTTACATGGTTAAATCTGATGACGAAAATAATGCTTTTAAAGTGTCAAAAGCTGGAATGTATTATTATATAAATTTGAAAAATATTTTTGATAAACGAGGGATTGACTATAAAAACAAAAGTTATATATATGATATAAAGAAGGAAAATTCTGAAACAACAGAATTTTTTATTTTAAGTAAAAGAAAAAAATAATATAGAGCAAGAGAAAATAAAAAAGGCTGAATAAACAGCCATTGGAAATTTATAAGTTTTCTTAAAAATACTTGGGGAAGTGGTTTTTAAAGAAATTTAAACTTAAGGATAATGAGATTAGCTCATCTCCTTTTATTGTGCAAAAGTACAATAACTGTTTCTTTTTTCCAAAAATAAAATTCGTTTTAACACTCACAAACGTTAGAGTAATTATAATATTAAAAAATGAGAATAATATTATTTAATACAAATTTTAAATTAAAAAAAAGAAATAGACATTATGAATTATAAAGTATCTACGTTTAAATTCTTCGTTTCAAATAGAAGCGGGGAAAAACACTTTTTGGCAAACTTACCTGGGAATCTTGATTTTCAAGACTTATTTGAGGAATTCTGTGAAGATATTTTTTCAAACATTAAAAATTTTAATGAGAAAGGGAAAGATAAAAGTCTCACATTGAAAGAGCCTCATTCAACCAACCAAGAAAAAAGATCTGTCTTTGGAAGGTTTGATGCTGGTACAACGGGAGATCCTGTAGACATCAATCACCCTGAAACAAATAAAACAAATTATTCAGTTAGTGCGGCTGAACTTCAAGCAAGAATATTGAATTTTTATGCTCAAATTCCTAAGAATAAGCAAGAAGGTTATATAATATTACAAAGAAAATCGGCTCACAGTATTCAAAAAAGTTTTGAAGATTGTTTTAATGGCTTTTTGATAAGAAAAGGTTTTGAGGGAGACAGCAAAATTAAAATTAAACTTACTCCAGCTCCAAATTTTAAATTAATGGAAAGAATGATGAATAGTGGGGATCTAAAAGAAGTGAATCTTCATAGAAATCTAATTCCAACTAGTTTTTCCGAATTATTTGAAGATTCAAGCAACTCAAATCTAGGGATAACAATTACTCAGTTAAAATTCAATAAAGGAGCTGTTAAGGCTAATATTAAGGAAGTTCTATCTAGTATTTATAGGAAGAGGTACACAGGTGATGAGCAAGTAGAAATTGATGGGAATTTTTATGACGAAGTTACATTTACTTTTTACCTTGATAAAGTTACTAAAACATTTTATGTAAATGATAAATCAAAAATAAGATCAGAAATTGATATAACTTCAATGATTGATGATATTGATCAAGGTGAAATTCCTTTAGATAAATTTGTTGAAATTTCGGAAAAATTAATTTCAGAAATTTCATAATAGAAAAGCCGTAGAAATTAATCTACGGCTTTTTATTTAAACTGCCAGTCCGGCTACGGACTACATATTTCTTCTGTACTTACCACCCACTTCAAACAAGGCATTGGTAATCTGCCCAAGCGAACAATATTTTACGGCATCCATCATTACATTGAATAAATTCTGCTGATTGATGGCAGCATGTTGTAAAGTTTTCAGAGCGGCTTCAGACCTGTCTTCATTGGATTTCTGGAAATTATGAAGCGTTTCAATCTGTACCTGCTTTTCTTCCTCAGTCGAACGGATAACTTCTCCCGGACGAACCGTTGGCGAACCATCTTTTCCAAGGAAAGTATTTACCCCGATGATCGGATATTCACCTGTGTGTTTCAACCATTCGTAATGCATAGATTCTTCCTGAATTTTTGAACGTTGGTACATCGTTTCCATTGCACCCAAAACACCACCTCTTTCTGTGATTTTGTCGAATTCTGCGTAAACAGCTTCTTCAACCAAATCTGTTAATTCTTCAATAATAAATGAACCTTGAAGCGGATTTTCATTTTTCGCTAAACCTAATTCTTTATTGATAATCAACTGAATCGCCATTGCTCTTCTTACAGACTGTTCAGTCGGAGTTGTAATCGCCTCGTCATAAGCATTCGTATGAAGTGAATTACAGTTATCATAAATTGCGTAAAGCGCCTGAAGTGTCGTTCTGATATCATTAAAATCAATTTCCTGAGCGTGAAGCGAACGTCCTGAAGTTTGGATGTGGTATTTCAACATCTGACTTCTTTCGTCTGCACCGTATTTCAGTTTCATTGCTTTTGCCCAGATTCTTCTTGCTACACGTCCGATCACTGAATATTCAGGATCAATACCGTTAGAGAAGAAGAAAGATAAGTTCGGTGCAAAATCATTGATGTCCATTCCTCTGGACAAATAATATTCAACATAAGTGAAACCATTTGCCAATGTAAATGCCAACTGAGAAACCGGATTCGCACCCGCTTCTGCAATGTGATATCCAGAAATTGAAACAGAGTAGAAGTTTCTTACTTTTTCGGTAATAAAATATTCCTGAACGTCACCCATCAATCTCAGGGCAAATTCAGTAGAAAAAATACACGTATTCTGAGCCTGATCTTCTTTTAAAATATCAGCCTGAACAGTTCCCCGAACGGTCGCGATCGTTTTAGCCTTAATTTCAGCGTAAGCTTCAGCAGGAATCACTTCGTCGCCCGTGATTCCTAATAGTTTTAATCCTAAACCATTATTCGAAGGAGGCAATTCGCCGTTATATTTTGGTCTTTCTAAACCTTTATCGTCGAATTTTGCTTTTAAAGCTTTTTCGACATTCGCTTCCAGCTTGTGTTCAGCAATATATTTTTCAACATTCTGATCGATCGCAGCATTCATAAAGAAAGCCAGCAACATCGGCGCAGGTCCGTTGATGGTCATTGAAACCGAAGTCATTGCATTCACCAAATCAAATCCGGAATACAGTTTTTTCGCATCATCCAAAGTGGCGATGGAAACTCCCGCATTTCCGATTTTACCGTAAATATCCGGTGGTAGAGCAGGATCTTGGCCATATAAAGTCACGGAGTCAAACGCTGTTGATAAACGTTTTGCATCCATTTCCGCAGAAACGTAATGGAATCTTCTGTTGGTTCTTTCAGGGCCTCCTTCTCCGGCAAACATTCTTGTCGGATCTTCACCCGTTCTTTTGAAAGGATAAATTCCTGCGGTGTAAGGGAATCCTCCAGGAAGATTTTCCTGACCTTTCCATTTAATCAAATCACCCCAATCGGTATATTTTGGTAAAGAGATTTTCGGAATTTTTAAATGAGATAAAGATTCTGTTGAGGTTTCAACCTTGATTTCTTTTCCACGAACGAAATATGAATAAAACTCAGCTTTGAAAGCCTGTTTTGTATCATCCCAATTGTTCAGGAAGTCAATATTTTCCTGTTGAAGGTCTTTTTCGGCTTTCTGATATTCAGCATCCAAAGTTTCATTAGAAAGGAATTTTTTTACTCCTTCAATATGATACATTTTTCTTGCTAATTCTGCCTGTTTTTCAACATTAGCATCGTAAATTCTATTATTTTCTACAATTTCCGATAAATAACGCACTCTTTTTGGAGGAATGATGGTAATATCTTCAGAAACTTCTTGTTCAACAAAACCTTGCAAGTTTAAACCTGAATATTTCTCGTTAACTTTTTCAATTAATCTATTGTATAAATCAGTCGTTCCGTGGTCGTTGAACTGAGATGCTTTTGTTGCATAAACCGGCATATCATCCAATGGACTTTCCCACAACAAATGGTTTCTCTGAAACTGTTTTCTTACTGCTTGAAGTGCGTCTAAAGCACCACGTTTGTCAGATTTATTTAATGCAACTAAATCTGCATAATCTAACATGTCTATTTTTTCCAACTGCGTTGAAGCCCCGTATTCAGGAGTCATCACGTACATTGAAACATCTGCAAAATCCGAAACTTCCGAACCAGATTGTCCGATACCCGAAGTTTCCAAAATGATAACATCAGGATGAGCCAATTTCAAAACATTCAATGCTGAATGAATGAACGGAGAAACAGAAACATTGTTCTCTCTCGTCGCCATCGAACGCATATAAACTCTCGGATCATTGATCGCATTCATACGAATTCGGTCACCTAAAAGCGCGCCTCCTGTCTTCTTTTTCGAAGGGTCAATCGAGATGATGGCAATTTTTTTATCAGGATTTGAACGTAAGAAACGTCTTACCAATTCGTCTGTCAAAGAAGATTTCCCTGCTCCACCTGTACCTGTGATACCGATGATCGGGATATTTAAGTCTTTTGATTTTTCGTCAATTGCTTTTACCAATTCCGGTTTTTCTTCTGAGAAGTTTTCAACTGCAGAAATGATTTTAGCTATGCTTGTAGAATTTTCAAAACTAATTGAATCTAAATCTTCAGCTGTTACATCTTTTCCTGTCGCGAAATCTGATCTTTTTACCAAATCATCGATCATTCCTTGTAAACCAAGCTCACGACCGTCGTCCGGAGAATAGATTCTGTCGATTCCGTAAGACATGATGTCTTCGATTTCTTCAGGCAGAATTACTCCGCCGCCACCGCCAAAAATTTTGATCTGCGGAGAGTTTTTTTCTCTTAAAAGGTCGTAGATGTATTTGAAATATTCGTTGTGACCACCTTGATAAGATGTTAGGGCAATAGCGTTTGCATCTTCCTGAATGGCTGTATTCACCACTTCTTCAGCAGATTTGTCGTGACCAAGGTGAATGACTTCGCATCCTGTTCCCTGAATCACACGACGCATGATATTGATCGCCGCATCGTGACCGTCAAATAAAGACGCAGCTGTCACAATTCTTACTTTGTTTGTTGGAGTATATTTTTGGGTTTCCATAAAAAAATCTAGAAAATTTCTGAATTTCCAAATATAATAATAAAATAGTAACCTGGATTTTATGTTTAAATTGTTTTAAATCAGTTATTTAAGTCTTTTTCCACAATTGCATTTCTCCCACATTAACAAACATTAGTTTAAATAAGCAGTGTTTATTCTGCCTCTTTAAATGTCAAATTAAAATATTTACTTTTGCATCATATTATAATAAGGTATGAAAAAAGCTTTGATGTATTTTGCTATAGGAACGGTTTTGAGTTTCGTGATCAATTATTTCTTTTATAGTTCTGAAAATCTAGGTCTTGATATATATTATGCGTTGGCCTTTGGATTTGCCTGGGGATTGGCTTACTTTATTGATACACCGAATTTTACATTGCCGCAAAAATTAGGATTGTCTTTTGCAGCAATGGGAATCTTAGTTCTAATAGGAACTTTAGCTTTTAGTTTAGAATTGGCGGTGCCTTCTATTTTAAAATTTTCTACTGTTTTTGTCGCTTATTATTTGATTGCAAGTTTTAGAGGAAGCAAGTCATTAAGGAAGTAAAAAAATGAGGCTGTTTTAAAAGACGGCCTCATTTATATTTAGTGAATCATCAGGAAACTTACCAAAGCGAGGCCAATAACCAAAAACATAAAAGCAAAGAAATTAATGGTAAATAATACAGAACCGATAATAAAGCTCACTAACCCGTGTGAATGATAAACTCGGTGATGAGCGATGAAGAAATACACAATACTGTACATTAACAAAGCGAATATTATTAAATATAAAAGTGTATTTATGAGCCAAAAGTCTGTTGAGCCTACCAATTTGAAGGCTAAGAATATAAAAAGAATATTCAGCAGCAGGAATGAGAAGTAATGCAATGTGAAAATTCCATGATCAAAATACCACCATTTTTTCTTCTTGTGAAAAATCCATAAAAAGAATGCAAAAAGAGGCAGGTAAATGAAAAGAGCTTTTGGTAGATTATGAAAAGATTTTTCTGCAAGACTCTTAAATATATCTGCTTTTGAAACTCCCTTCTCTTTGAGTTCGAAAAATTTGTGAGCTAACGGAATTTCGATAAAATCAAAAAATGACGGATTTTTTGCCGCTGCTGAATCATAAGATTTTCTCGTTTTATATCCTCTATAATTAGTGTCTTCATCTATCTTTTTGTTCATTTCGAAAGTTTCTTTGAAATCATTTATTTCAGCTGAATCAGACAATAAGGCATTAAGATTTTTAACCGTCGCGGAATCTTTTTTGCTGAGGTTTTCCTCAGCTTTTATACTGTCGAGTATTTTCTTGGTCTCTGCAGATTTCATTTTTTCAAAAAAACTTGTTTTTGAGGAGTCGCTGTCTTTGAAATTAACATTTAATATAGGCAAAAGAGCAAACATGAAGAATGTTATAAAACTGACAAAGATATAAAGCTTAACAGGCGGTACGAATTTCTGTCTTTTGCCTTCCAAATAAGTACTTGTAAGCTTTCCCGGCCTTATTAGTAGGTTTTTTAAAGTGCCCCAAAACTGTCCGTCATAATGTGTAAAATCTTCAATAAAGTGAGTGAACAGATAATAGAAAGGCTGTCTTGGCTCAGTATTTTCCTGCCCACAATGTGGGCAAAATCTTTCTTCGACCAGATGGTCGCAATTCAGGCAAGTTTTATTTTCTCGTATTTTCCCGTGGCTCATGATTTTTGTTTTCAGCAAATATAATTATTTCGTAAAAGGTATCGCATTCTGTTGTCGAATTAATATCATTTTAAAAGAGAACAATTGTTTAAATAGAATTTATTAAAACTTAATTTAAACAAAAACAATGAGTTGTGTAATATATAATGGCAAGGATATTAAATACAAATATGTTTTTGCATTACAAATAATATTTGTACCTTTGCACACCCTTTTAGGGGAAAATTATGTTTAATCTTTAACTAAAACGTGTGAATACATTAAGTTACAAAACTGTTTCAGCGAATAAAGCTACTGCAAATAAAGAATGGGTTGTGGTAGACGCTGAAGGACAACCGTTGGGAAGACTAGCTTCTCAGGTTGCAAAGATTTTGAGAGGTAAGCACAAAGCAAACTTTACACCTCACGTAGATTGTGGTGATAATGTTATTGTTTTGAATGCTGGGAAAATTACACTTTCCGGAAACAAGTGGGCAGACAAGACTTATATCTGGCATACAGGTTATCCTGGAGGTCAAAAGTCTATGACGGCAACAGAACTTCTAAAGAAAGATTCTCTGAAAGTATTGGAAAAATCCGTAAAAGGTATGCTTCCAAAAAACAGATTAGGATCTGCTTTGTTGAAGAACCTTTATTTATATGAAGGAACTGAGCACAAGCATGAAGCTCAACAGCCTAAAACAATTAATATTAACGAATTTAAATAATTAATATGTCTATAGTTCACAAAATTGGAAGAAGAAAAACTTCTGTAGCTAGAGTTTATTTAAAGCCAGGTTCTGGTGTTATTACAGTAAACGGTAAAGATGCTAAAGAGTATTTTTCTACAGACGTAATGGTTTATAAATTAAATCAGCCTTTCATCCTTTCTGAAACTGTTGGTCAGTACGACGTTACCGTAAATGTTTTCGGTGGTGGAAATACAGGACAGGCAGAGGCTATCAGATTAGGTGTTTCAAGAGCTCTTTGCGAGATCAACGCTGAGTTCAGATTGGCACTTAAGCCTGCAGGTTTACTTACGAGAGATGCAAGAATGGTAGAAAGAAAGAAACCAGGTCAGAAAAAAGCAAGAAAGAGATTCCAGTTCTCAAAACGTTAATTTTCAGACTTCAGATTCAGGATATCAGATTTCAGAATTTTTTCTGTCTGTTGTCTTATATCTGAAAGCTATTTATCAAAACAAAAAAATTGCCCGTTACGTTTAGCATCCAAACACTTCTCCCATCTAAAGAAGTCGTTGATTGTTTAAAAGACGGAAAGTAAACTAACAAAAACAGAAAACATGGCAAAAGCAAATGTAAAAGACCTTCTAGAGGCTGGTGTACACTTCGGTCACATGACTAGAAAGTGGAATCCAAATATGGCTCCATACATTTTTATGGAGAAAAATGGTATTCACATTGTAGACTTACATAAAACAGCTGTTAAATTGGATGAAGCGTGCAGCGCTTTAGAAAAATTAACTTCTGCAGGTAAAAAAGTTCTTTTCGTAGCCACCAAAAAGCAAGCGAAAGAAGTAGTTGCTAAGCACGCTGCTGAACTTAATATGCCTTATATTACAGAAAGATGGCCGGGAGGTATGTTAACGAATTTCGTTACAATCAGAAAAGCTGTAAAGAAAATGAACTCTATCGACAAAATGAAAAAAGACGGTACGTTCGAAACTTTATCTAAAAAAGAAAGATTACAAGTTGACAGACAAAGAGCTAACTTAGAGAAAAACTTAGGTTCTATCTCTGACATGGTGCGTCTTCCTTCTGCAATCTTCGTTGTAGATATCATGAGAGAACACATCGCTGTAACTGAAGCTAAGAAATTAGGTATTCCAGTTTTCGGTATTGTTGATACAAACTCTGACCCAAGAAAAGTAGACTTCGTTATCCCAGGAAATGATGATGCTTCAAAATCTATCGATATGATCTTAAACGTAGTTTCAGATTCTATCAAAGAAGGTCAGACTCAAAGAAAAGCTGAAAAAGAAAAATCTAAAGAAGAAGGAGAAGTAGTATCTGCTGATAAAGATGCAGATTTCGACGCTGCTGCTGAATAATTGAAGAATTTTCTTTGAAATATAAACTCCGCTAAACTTGTTTAGCGGAGTTTTTTTTATTGTTTAAATCTTATTTGTTTAATTTACTTTTTTTAAAGTTATTTTTCTCTACAGGATTACTTAAAACAATTTGTATATTTTTCTGTATCAATTTTTGTGAAATGTATTTTACATCGCAAACCTCACTTGAAATGGTGTAATTATCCTTATTCAAGACAATAAAATTTTCACCGTGAGCGGGAACCGCCAAATTATAATATTTCTTTCCGTTTATTCTTAAAACCAAATTACAGTCAGAGTTATTTCTAAATAAAAGAATGGCTTCTTTGCTTGTAATATCTTCATCGAACATGGCGTTCAGAAGTTTCAGCGTTTTTTCTTTATGTTCTGAAGAAGTTTCGGACATGAGTTTTTTAAACTCTTCAGAATTGGCTGAAAAACTTTTTCTGGAGATTTCACTGATGATAGGTCGTACCTCCATCGGTTTTGCATTCTTGGCTCCTTTGGTCCATTCTTTATTTTTAAGCGCAATTAATTTTGACTTTAGAATAAGCCTTTTAGGATCTTCGGGGTGTGTTTTTATCAAATATTCTTCAATCTCTTTTATGTTTGTGCTTTTTAAAATGTCATCATATTTACCCGGTTGTGTAGAACAAGATGTGGTGAGAGCGAAGAATAAGATGATGAGGTAATTTTTTTTCATCAAATCATTGTGTTAGTTTATTTTAAATTTTATGTAAGTTATGGTTTTTCCTTTAGCTGAGAATAATTCTTCATAATAAGTTTTAATGTCTCTTAAATGTGGTGTATTTGGATCATATTCCAAAGCGCCGTAAATGTCGTGATGAGCCGTTAAGATTTCATAGCCTGCACCTTGTAAAAAGCCTAAAGTATAGCCATGAAGGAATTCTGAATCCGTTTTAAGATGAATAAGCCCGCCTGGTTTCAGGAATTTTTTATATCGATCCAGAAAATCGGGATGTGTCAATCTGTGTTTTGTACGTTTGTATTTTATTTGTGGATCAGGAAAGGTAATCCAGATTTCGTCAACTTCATTTTCAGCAAAAAAATGATCTACCAATTCTATTTGCGATCTGAGAAATGCAACATTATACATGCCGTTTTCAACTGCTTCTTTTGCCCCAAACCAAAATCGAGCTCCTTTAATATCAATTCCGATAAAGTTTTTTTCTGTAAATGTTTTAGCAAGTCCAACAGTATATTCACCTTTTCCACAACCTAATTCGAGAACGATAGGCTTGTCATTTTTAAAGAAATTTTTACCCCAGTTTCCTTTCAGTTCAAAGTCGTTTAAAGCTTCTTCTCTGGTCGGCTGGATAACGTTTGGTAATATTTTGTTTTCTGCGAATCTTGCTAATTTATTTTTGCCCATGCGATATTTATCAAATCCCGCAAAATTAACAAAATAACATACAATAACGCGAAATTTAATTGTAAAAGATCGAACGCAGAAGTTTGAAACTATTTTGAACTTCCCAAAGCAACCATTAATGCTTTTTGTATTGTTTTTTGAGAGGCATATTGCGCTCCGCAAACAACACTTGTCAAAAGATAATCACCTTTTTGGATCACAATAGAATTGTCGCCGTGAGCCGGTACAGGAAGTCTGTATTTCATATTCCCTACGCCTTCTATTCTCACAATTATATTACAATCCGATTTATTTTCGATCAGCACAATGCATTCTTTGGCATTCGGATCGTTGTCAAATAGTGAATTTAGAATTTTTACAGTTTTGTTTTTATGTTCGACAGGATTGGAAGACATAAGCATATTAAATTCCGAAGCTTCTGTATCAGGAATAGCCGTCATAGTTTTTGTAACGGCAGGTGACGCTGCAAAGACAGTCTGTGGCGAGCTTGGCGTATAAACAACAGCCGCTTGTCCCACTTGTAGCTCTCTTTCGTATTTTGCAATCTGTTTTTTTCTGATGATGGCATTCATCTCTTCAAAAGTAATTTTCGTGGATGGCCCTCTTTTCAGCCTTGCCAGCCAATCTTGCATTTGTCTTACTTTCGTATCACCCGGAGGTGCATCTTTTATATAATCTTTCATCATTTCCATTACTTTGGGTTTCAGAACAGATCTGCGTGGGTCGTCCGGATGGGCGTCTCTTAAGAAAGCATTGATTTCGTAGATATTTTTACTTTTCAGGATATTGCTGTAGTCTTTTCCTTTTTTCTGAGCAGAAAAACAAACAAACATAAGTGTGCTAAAGAGTAAAATAAATTTTTTCATTTAAGAATATTAAGATTATTTTTAATTTGGTGTTAAAAAATCATCATTATACAAACGTTATTTTTTTGGAATTATTTTAAAACATCCTGCAAATGCGAATTCCTTAATCTCCTTTGGTAAATAGGCAAATATTTTTCAATCGGGATTTTTATGGCTTCAAAATTTCCTGTTTGCACATAAACTTCTATGTTTTCTGAAGTATATACAAACTGCAAAAAGTTGTCTATAAGATTTTCAGGAATTTTATATTTTGTAAAATAATCATTTCCCATATAATTTTTGATCTGCTTAATTGAAGTATTCATCCTTTCATAAGCAACATAACGTTGTTTTTTCTTCCTTTCACCCGAAAGAATATCAAAAATACTTTCTAAACTGAAAGTAAGTCCGCCATCTCTAAGTCCCGCAACCGGAAGTTCAGGCGATGTGCCGTCACCCTTTGGTGCAGGAAGACCGATTACTTTTTTCAGAGCCAGACTTTTATCTTCTTTTCTAAGCGAATTGACATCATATCTCAAATTTCCTGTTGGACGAAATCTGCTGATCACCACCTCCTGAATATCATGATAAGCCACTTTTAATTCAATTAAATTTTTGCGGTCAAGCATTTCTTGCGAAAGTTTTATGTCCTTTCTTTCCGTAACAATTGATGTAAAACGAACAATATCGCCAGGTTTTGCCTGTAAAGAAAAATCGCCGTTATAATTGGTAAGTACAGTTTTGTAAGTCGTAAGATTGGTAACGTAAACCTGATTAAGATACAATACCGAATTGTCCCTTAAAAATACCTGTCCCGAAAAAATTTGTGCATTAATCTTAATTATAAAAATTAACAGCAGCAGGGTAAAAGCTTTCTTCATATAATCTGCAAAATTACATAAGAAAAGCATCATTTATCAGATTTATATAAGACAAACAGGTTAAAATTATATTAAAACTTTTATTTAAACTGTTAATGAATGTTATAAAGGTTATATTCAGTTAAAATTTGCAATTTATTTATCCCAAAAATTATCATTCCTATTTTTCACTAATAGCCAGCTTGTATACTTCACGGAGGTTAAATTATCAGACTCGGTCCAGCTGATAAAATACCAATAAGTTGCGGTTGGCACAGGTCTGCCTTTCATATTTCCGTCCCAGGTAAATCTATTGGAAGGCGTACCTCTGAAAAGTTCAGCACCATAACGATCAAAAATCCTAAACTCAAGATTATCTTTTATCATAAGAGCGGAATAGTCGATGTCATCATTTCTGCCGTCTCCGTTTGGCGTGATGGTATTAATTAAATCAATAATAACAAAAGGTTTTTCTACAACAGCACATCTTTGAGAGTCTCTTACATAAATTTTGTAATTACCTCTTTCAACATTATAAAAAACATTTGATGTCTGCCATGTATTTCCATCCAAAGAATATTCGTAAGGAGGTACACCGCCGCTCACACCAATGGTAACGGTAGTTCCGTTGATATCGATTGAAGTAATTGTAGGTAATGTAGCCGCTGAAACATTCACAAACTGTCTGTATACACAACCATTAAAAGTAAGGTCTACCCAATAATTACCAGGAGGAACGTTATCAATAAATGAAGTATTAGCACCTGTACTCCAAAGGTAAGCATCAAAACCAGGCCCAGCGTCAAGTGTAGTCACTGTTTTTGCACAAATCACTTTATCAACTAATATATCTGATTTTTTAGGGATCTTTAAGGTTATTCTTAATGAACCAACATTCGGACAGTGTCCTGCTTTCTCAAATCTTATAAAATAAGTTTGGGTTCCCGTTAAATTTACAGCACCATTAATAGGAGCGGTATCATTTTGAGCATCAGCTAAAGTAGCGTGATAGCTTACTGTCACAAACGGATCTGCTGTGAATTGGGGAATAAACTGCGCAAGATTCACTTGTTTGATTCCATCAAGATCATCATCGCAGAAATTTGTTATCACAGTATCTGTAATCAATGGAAGCTTTGTGCCAACTGTAAAGTTAATAGCTTGGATCACAGGAGCGCAACCGTCCGGAGATTCTACGCGTATAAAAATAGTTGTATTTGCATTATACGTCCAGTTATTTGGAAGAGTATTGGCATTTCCTGCGTTGGCATCGGCTAAATTAGCATAATATCTTACGTTTGTAAAATATGCCGGGTTATTGAGTACTAAAAGAGTAATATCTGATAAAATAACATTTACTGTACCGTTTAAGTCTTCATCACATAAATTCCCAATATTTGCTGGAGTTACAACAGCTAAAGGAAATAAATTGAGTGTAATTTCTGCAATGTTTTTACATCCGGTAGCATTTTTCACAACGGCATATACGATGGTTCCGGCTGGCGCGTTGTAGGCATTAGGCGCTGCAATCAAAGCTGCTGCATTTTCATTCTGCGCGTCTAATAAAGTAGGATAGTAGGTAATTACTACAGGCATATTAACGGTAACATTGGCACTTGTTAAATCAAACGTACCAACGCCGTTTACATTACATGAAGTTAATGTTGCATTATTTACCGTAACCGGAAGAATATTTATTGTTACGGTTATCGTTTCACAATCCGGAAAAACAGGGTCATTTCCACAAAAAGTGTAGACCAAAGTATCTGTCCCTCCTGCGGCCGGATTTGTAGCATTATAAGTAATTACTCCTGTTACAGGATTTATCGTTGCCGTTCCCAATGTTGGTGCAGTAGTGATTGCAATGGTAGAAACCACAGGTGTTTGTGTAGAGGATGTAAAAGCTGGTGTGATAGTTAAATTTTCACAAATATTATAAGAAGCAGTGCTTTGCACCATACAATTTAAAACTTTATACTCTGCTGTAACCAAAGGCGCACAGCTTCCCATCGTTACAGAACAAGTGTAAAAGCCAGGTTGTGTGGGGGTAAATGATGTTCCAGTTGCGCCGGGAATCAGAATTCCGTTACGGTACCATTGGTAGGTTTCGTAAATGATGGGATCAACGGTAAGAACGATTCCTGGAACACAGTCTCCGCCGGATTTTATAATAACCGGTTGTGTAGAAAAGCCAGCAAAAAAACCTCCATATCCTACAGCGTCACTTCCTGCCGTGATACCTGCTGTAATGGCTTTTGAAGAAACAACGGTAATGGTTCCTGTTGTATTTGGAATTCCGTAAGTTACCCATGCAGTTAAGCCTGTCATATCAAAAGGACCTGTATTTGCCGGAGGAGTAATTCCGTTTACAGTGACAGTTGCGCCACGCTCTGTTATAAGATTTAGTTTTGTTGGAATATTGAGTACACCTTGCGGATTGCCATTCGAATGAACAAAATTTTCATTAATAAATCCAATTTCATTTATTTGTTTCGGAAGATAACAGCTCAAAGCCGGAATGAAATTGAATCCGCCGGTTGCTATTTCGTTTCCTGTGGTAGAGTTCCCTGCAAGCATTTGGTATACATAAGCATTCTGTGTTGTTCTTATATATAAATTGTAATGATCGGTGCCCTGCAGTTGATATTTGGAATCTGGTACCACATAATATTCGCCTGTATTTAAAGTAATTACGGGTAAGCCTTCGTTATTTAGAAAAACTTGTGTGTTGTTCTGTGTGGCTATTACCAAGGCTCCTTCCATATTGGTGCCAATTGTTCCGTTTCCTTTTACTAAAGCAAACTGGGTTCCCAATTGTTCTACGGGAATAGACTGATCCATTAAAATATCCGAACTCAGCGGATTGTTTCCTGAATACTGTCCGTTGAAATTTCCGTTGGTAATGTTTATTGGTTTATCGGCTACAATTTTAGCACCAATGAAGCCGTCAAAATTTCCTGCAATATTTCCGATACCGTCTATGATGTATGATTGCCCTTTATTTAATATAAAAGTCATCGTAGGATTGGTAGCCCCTGTTGTACCGTTTGAAAACTGAACCGTAGGCTTGTATCCGGAAACTGTAATTGTGGTATTGTCTTCCGTCGCCAAAACACTTGTCATAAAATTTAAAATACCATTGCTAACCGTAATAGGGGCATTAGCGGCATGGAATGTTGTTCCCGTGGAGGCAATACCTTTTGAAGTGATAATTTCTGCGTGGTTGTATACCGAAAACCTTAAGTTGGCATAAAAAGGAAAATCAGCTTTTAAATAAAGCCCCTTGGTTGTCGGCGTAAAAAGATCTGCTTGCAGGGTTGTGATGATATAACTCCTTAAAACATCAAATTTTTGAGGATTGTTTTTGCTGATCGTTACCGTTCCTATCAGAATATTGTTGTTATAAATACTTACATCAAAAGGCGTTGTACGACTTGTAGATAGATAGAGTTTCTGATACGGATTTGGGTTTCCGGTTCTGTCTATCATCGGCGCAAACCAATGTTCTCTATCCAGTTGTGCAAAAGTGATAGAGAATATGTAAAAAATAAGGAAAAAAGATAAAGTTTTCTTCATTCTATGTTCGATTACTTCACAAATTTAATAATAAAATGTCTTAAAAAATTAAAAAGTCAATAAAAAAACCACGATTTAAATCGTGGTTTTTAATAAAATATGTTATTTATCGTTATTATCGGTTTTTAAGTAAGATCCAACCGGAATATTTAATAGCAGTTTTATTCTTGTTATTTTCATTCCAACTGATATTGTACCAATAATTTCCTGTGGAAAGTTTTTTGTTTCCATTGGTTGTACCATCCCAAGTATAGCCGTTATCTTTAGTTCCTTGATGGATTCTGTTTCCGTATCTGTCGAAGATTCCGAAAACTAAATTTGGCTTGTGAGCTAAAGCAGAATAATCTAATACATCATTTACTCCGTCATTATTTGGTGTGATTACATTAATAATATTAGGAATTGTGATTTCGACTTCAATAGGTGTACAATCATAGCTGTCTTTTACATATACTGTGATATCACCTCTCGTAAGATCTGTAAATATATTAGAATCTTGCCAGTTGATGTTATCCAATGAATACTGATAAGGTGCTGTACCGCCAACTACATGTACTGTAATATTGGTATTTGAAATTTCAATATTAGAAACAACAGGCTGCTCGGAAGCATAAACCTTCACGGTTTGTCTTGTTGTACATTCTCCTGTTCTAAGTTCCACCCAATAAGTACCAACTCCAACATCTGATATAGTTTGTGTTGTATCACCTGTACTCCAGGTATACTCATCGAAGCCTGGTCCTGCGTCTAATGTCGCTTTGTCTTCAATACAAATAACTTTATCAGCTAAAACTGTAGATTTTACCGGTGCTAAAACTACCAATGTAATTTCAGCTATTCGGTAACATCCGTTTGCATTACTTACTTTAACATATACAACGCCGTTTGGAGCGATGTAATTGTCCGGATTAGTAATTTCGTTAGTTCCATTATTAGCATCAGTAGGAGACGGGTAATATTTTTTTGTAATTCCTGGCTCAACAGTAACATTAGCAAGTGTAAGATCAAATAATGCGGTTGCTACATTTTCTTCAAGGAAGCAAGATCTTAATGTCGCGTCATTTACTACAGGACTTTCTGATATTGTTAAATTTAAAGTGATCTGTTCACAATCTACAAATTCAGGATCATCTCCACAGAACTTATAAACGATTGTGTCCGGTCCTACATAATTGAAGTTTGGAGTATATCCGATAACTCCTGTTGTAGCGTTCACGATTGCTGTACCATTAGCAGGAGGCGTAACGATCTGCACCGTACCGGGAACAAAATTTTGATTCGAAGTTGTAAACTGCGGAACAATATTTAAATAACCTTCACAAACAGTTTGTGTCTGTGTAGTTTCTTGGAGACAAGTGAAAACTTTATATACAGGAGTGATTGCGGGAGGACAAGAGCCCACCGTAATTCTAACTGTATAATTACCTGAAGTCGTTGGTGTATAAGAATTGGTGTTGGCACCCGGAATAGCAATGCCATTCCTAAACCATTGATACGTATCGTAGCTATCATCCACTTCCAAAACTAATCCTGGAATACAGTCCCCTGTTTGTTTCGAAATAAGCGGAATTGAAGAGAATCCAGCAAAATAACCTCCGTATCCTGATGTACTAAATCCACCATTAACACCTGCTGTAACCGCTTTATTGGAAACGATCGTTAAGTTATCTACAACATTTTCTAAAGAATAAGTTACCCAATTGGTATTCCCTGTTACCGGAAAAGGTCCTTGGGCTGCTGTAGGAGCTGTTCCATTTACTGTTACTACTGCACCAACTTCTGTTAAAATATTGAGCTTCACGTTTGTACCATTTGGTGTTGTGCTGGCTCCGCCAGCTCCAGTCGGCATTTGGTTAACTCTACCTATTTCATCAATTTTTCTAGGTAAAAAACAGTTTAGAGGAGGTATGTAGTTAAAACCGCAGGTTGCATTGCTACCGTTAACAGAAACAAATTGATACAAATACACATTCTTCGTCGTGCTAATAAACATATTGGCATGTGTTCCTCCCTGCACAATGTAATCGCTTCCGGAAATTCTATACCATTCTCCGCTATCCAACGTTGCAGCAGGAGTTGTGGAGCCATTTAAATATACATCGGTATTATTCTCTGTTGCAATAATTATTCCCCCTTCGATATCAGCAACAGTAGATCGTGTTCTTACCATTGCAAATGTATTTCCCAGCCTTTCAACAGGTACTGACTGATCTAGAATAGAATCTGATCCATCGCTACCTCCTATTAAGCCAAAATTCCCGTTCATGTTACCATTGGTAAGAGTAACAGGTTTGTCAGAAACAATTTTAGCTCCAATAAAGTTCTGCATATTTGCTGCAATACCTCCAGAGCCTGCAAAAATAAAAGATTGCCCTTTATTTAGAGTGAAGGTATGTGTATTGGTTGTAGGGTTAGCTCCAAAAAAAGTGATATTTGCAGTTGCACTCCATGTAGCTGTTACAACAGTATTATCTTCTGTTGCTAAAATTCCTGCAGTGAAGTTGTTTCCTGTAGTTGCATATTGAGAAGGCGTATTTGCTACATAGAATTCTTTGCCTATTCCTGCTTTACCTTTACTTGTAACAATCTCGGCATGGGTTGTATTACTAGCCAATCGAAGTGTACAGTAAAACGGTTTTGCTCCTTTCAGGTATAAGCCTTTATTGATTACAGTAAAGGCTTCACCAGCATTAGAAACAGCAATGTTTCCTGCCTGTACTACATAAGTCTGAGGATTACCCTTACTTATTGTTACTGTTCCAAGCGCAATATTGTTGCTATAAATCGTAACATCAAAAGGTTGCACAGAATCTGTAGATAAATAAAGTGATCTTCCTGTGTAAGATGTTGATTCGTAAAAAGGAGCTATCCAGTGATCAGTATCTCTTTGTGCAAAAATTGTATTCACACTCAGCAAAATTAAAAATAAAGAGAGTAGAAATTTTTTCATAAGCTAAAAATTAGGATTAAAAAAAATGTTTATCTGTAGAAGTTTATTGAATAAATCTAAATAAGCCACGATGTAAAGTCGTGGCTTATTAAAGACTTATTTGTTTTATTATTCTCTGTTTTTTACCAAAATCCAACCAGTATATTTTATTGGTGTTTTGGTTTCATTAGGCTCATTCCAGCTGATATGATACCAATAGGTTCCGGTAAGGATCTTTTTATCATAATGCGTTCCGTCCCATTTGTAATTGTTGAATTTGTCTCCTGTAAATATTTTGTTACCATATCGATCGTAGATTACGAAAACAAGGTTTTGCTTGTAAGCCAGCTCAGTATAATCGATATAATCATTTACATTATCTCCGTTTGGAGTAATTGCATTTACTAGATTTGGAACTGTTACTTCAACGGAAACAGGAGCACAATCATAAGCATCTTTTACATAGAATGTATGCTGGCCTCTTGAAAGGTTCGTAAATACATTTGAGTCTTGCCAAGTTGTAGTTCCGTCAACTGCGTATTTATAAGGGGCTGTTCCTCCGCTTACCATAACGGTAGCTGTATTATTTGAAATTTCGATTGCAGTGATTACAGGTTCAACTACTTTTTTCACACTTACGAATTGTTTTACAAGACAACCGTCGCTTTCAAGAATTACCCAATAATCTCCAACTGCAACTCCTTGGATTGATTGTGTAGTGGCACCGTTACTCCATTTGTAAGAAGTATAGCCGGGGCCTGCATCTAGTATCGTTCTGTCGTCAATACAGATATATTTATCTACTAGTAAAGGTGACCTTTTAGGTGGAGTAACTTTTAAGTGGATTTTAGCAATCGCATAACATCCGTGTGAATTGTAAACTCTTACAAATACAGTTGCTTCTCCTGAAACATAGCTGGTAACGTTACCGGCAATTATATTTGTTCCATTGCTGGCATCAGTGAAAGTAGGGTAGAATGCTTTGGTTACCGGTGCTTCAGCTGTTACAACTGCGCTGGTAAGATCAAATTCTCCTTTTGTTTCATCATTTTGTATGAAACAAACAGTAAGAGTATCATCGTTCACTACAGGAGTTGGATGAAAATCTAACGTGATTTTTGCATTTCCTATACATCCTTCTGCTGTAATAACCTGAACATATACAGATCCCGGACCAGAGAAGTAATTGGTTGGATTACTGATCTGATTTGTATTGGCATTAAGATCGGCCAATGTAGGATAGAACTTTTTGGTAGTTGGAATTGCATTGTCGGTCACATTAGCTGTAGTTAAATCAAAAAATCCTTTTCCTGCATACTGACAAGCTTTTATAGTTCTGTCAGTTAATACAAGCGGTACCAATGTAAGATTCAATCTGATTTCTTCACAATCAACAAATTCTGGAGCATTTCCGCAGAATCTATATACAATTACATCTTGTTGTCCTGGTGGTAATCCGGGATTTGGAACATAGGTAATTACACCTGTTGCCGGGTTTAGAGTTGCTGTTCCGTTTACAGGTTGAGTTATAATTGTAACTGTTCCAGGAACAGGAACCTGAGTGGAATTTGTAAAGGTTGGTGTGATCACTTTAGTTCCACAAATGAAAATATCTTGTTCAGTCTGCGTCAGACAGGTAAATACTTTGTAAATAGGCGTTGTAACCGGTGCACAGGTTCCTACTGTTACCGTCACGGTATAATTACCTGCTACTGCAGGAGTATATGTATTTGCTGTTGCCCCCGGAATTGGGGCTCCGTTTAAATTCCATTGATACGTTTCGTAGCTGTCATCTACTTCAAGGATAATTCCCGGGATACACTCACCGGTTTGCTTGGCAATTACCGGAATCGAAGAGAATCCTGCAAAATAACCTCCATATCCGGCTGATCCCAATCCTCCATTGATACCTGCAGTTACAGCTTTATTAGAAACTATGGTTATATTACCTACGACACCTTCTAAAGCATAAGTTACCCAATTGGCATTTCCTGTAAGCGGATAAGGACCTTGTGCTGCAGTAGGGGCTATTCCGTTCACTGTTACAGCTGCTCCGGTTTCCGTTAATATATTTAACTTAATAACCATATCATTTGGAGTAGGATTAGGTAATGGCATATGGTTAACCATACCTATCTCATCAATTTTCCTAGGCAGGAAACAGTTGAGCGGTGGGATATAATTAAAACCGCCGGTGTTACTAATGTTGTTTACTGAAACCAATTGGTATAAATAAATATTTTTTGAAGCGGTAACCAGCATATTGGCATGTCCATTAGTTCCCTGAGCTATATATTGATCTCCTTGAATTCTGTACCATTGACCTTGGTTTATGGTTGTAACTGGAGTTGCTGCTCCATTTAGAAATATTTGTGTATTGTTTTCGGTAGCCACAACAATTCCACCTTCCAGATCAGCATCCGTAGATCTTGTTCTTACCATTGCAAAAGTACTTCCCAATCTTTCCACCGGTACAGACTGATCTAAAATTGCATCTTCTCCGGAACCGGTATTAGCTCCGAAGTTTCCGTTAACATTTCCATTGGTAAGAGTAATTGGTTTATCAGAAACAATTTTAGCTCCTGTAAAAGAGCCATTATTTAATGTACTACCGGCAAAAATAAAAGATTCTCCTTTATTTAAAGTAAAGGTATGTGTACTTGTAGCTGGGGCACCTCCAAAAAAAGTTATAGCGCCATTCCAGGTGGCAGTTACAACTGTATTGTTTTCTGTCGCCAAAACACCGGCAGTAAAACTCTTACTTGCAGTAGAAGGAGTAGAGGCTACATAAAATTCTTTTCCCAATCCTGCTTTTCCTTTACTGGTGACAATTTCTGCATGCGCAGTACCTGATGTCATCCGAAGGGTACAGTAAAAAGGTCTTGTTCCTGTAAGATATATTCCTTTATTAATAACATTAAAAGCTTCTGCTGCCAGGTTTGTCGAAATAACCGGAGCAGGAATAGTCAAAACACCCGGATTGTTTTTGCTGATGGTGATTGTTGAAACAGCAGGAGCGGGCAAAGGCAGACCATTACTGGTGACAGTAACATCAAAAGGCACAACGGAATCTGTTGAGAGGTATACCGATTGTGTATAAATGCCTGCGCTACTATAAAATGGAGCTATCCAATGTTCTGTATCTCTTTGAGCAAAAAAATTATTGATCGAGAGAAAAACTAAAACTAAACTGAGTAGAAATCTTTTCATAAGTATGGAATTAGGATTTCTACAAAATTAACACAATATTTAATATATACTTAATAAATACTAAAAAAAAATAATTTTAATTCCTTATTTTTTAATTTAAAAGCCATCAGTGGTATAAAACTGGTAATTTTATTTATTTTTTATCTCTTGTTGAAATTAATCATAAATCAGTAATTATTGTATTTTGCTGTTTAATTTTCTTCAGATTCATTTTTGGTTTAAGAACTTTCTAAATCATTATGGCTTGGTAGATAAAAAAATCCCGATGAATATTCACCGGGATTTTTTATTTTTAAAGTAAATACTAAGCTAAGCTTATTCTTACAAATCCTGTAACTTTAAGGTCTCCGTTTACAGATTTTACATAGTCAGCAACAGAAATAGAGTTGTCTTTGATGAAATCCTGGTGTACCAAAGTGTTGTCTTTGTAGAATCTCTGCATTTTACCTTTCAAGATATTGTCGATAATATTTGCAGGTTTACCTTCTTCAGTAAGTTTGTGTCTTTCGATTTCCAATTCTTTATCGATTGTTTCCTGAGAAACTTTAGTTTCGTCAAGAGCGATCGGGTTCATTGCAGCAACCTGCATAGAAACTGCTTTAGCAGCTTCGTCAGCACCTTCTACTTTAGCAGAAAGAGCACTGATTGAAGCGATTTTGTTACCAGCGTGGATGTAAGCTCCCAAGTATGGTCCTTCGATTCTTTCGAAAGCACCAATCTCGATTTTTTCACCAATTACACCTGTCTGCTCAATTAATTTTTCAGCAACAGTGATTCCGTGGAAATCAGAAGCTAAAAACTCTTCCTTATTAGAATATACAATAGCCTGCTCAGCCAATTCGTAAGCCAATTCTATGAAAGCTTCGTTTTTTGCAACAAAATCAGTTTCACAGTTTAAAGAGATAATAACACCCATTGTGTTGTCTTCATTTACTCTGGCAATAACTGCGCCTTCAGAAGATTCTCTGTCAGCTCTGTTGGCAGCAACTTTCTGTCCTTTTTTTCTAAGGATATCTACCGCTTTTTCGAAATCTCCTTCTGCTTCTACTAAAGCTTTCTTGCAGTCCATCATACCTGCACCTGTTTGGTTTCTCAATTTTGCTACATCTGCAGCAGCTGGTGAATAAGACATAATATTTATTATTTTTTTATTTAAAATTATGATTAACTTTAATAGTTTATTTTAAAGATGTGCAAAGATAATGATTTTAATGATAAACTAAAAAATGACTTTTCACGTTATAGTATTATTTAATAAATTTTTAAAGGTTTTTAATACATGAAAAAAATATTTCTGATCTTATTCCTGGCCATTTTCAGTTTGGGCTTTTCCCAAAAAAAGAAAAAGGCTAAAACAAAAGTAGTTGCAGAGAAAGAAACAGTCATTATATATACTGAAACGGATGCTGAAAACTCATCCGAGCCAAGAATTATCGCAGGATTTCTAAAGCAGAATCCGGGTCATGCACGAACAGATTTTTTTAAGAAGAAGCTGGTATTGATCATTATGGCCGACAACTCGCCTGAAGCTAAACCTTCGATAAGACCAATCAGTAAAGATAAAATTGCCAAAATTGTAAGCAATAATGAGCTGAATAGTGGTAAAACCGTAGCTTTGAATACCGCACAAGGAGAAAGAAATGTGAGTTTTGCAAGTGTGGGAGGCAGCAGCAAAAAATCTGAAATTAGCGACAAAAGTAAGAAAACAGCAGCGATGCTTACGCACCTTTTTAATAATGACCCAAGTGATAAAGAAGCTTACGTTAATATTAAAAATAAATCTAACTGCCGTTTAATTGTGAAAATAAGCGGAAAAAAATACTATAATTTGGATGTCCCGGCAAAAGGACAGAATTTTATATTAATAGAAAAAGGAGATTATGTTTTGACAACAATGGTTTGTGATGCAAAATATTCGTCCATCAAGAAGATTAGTAAAGATATCGAAATACAGCTGGATGTAGCCGATTAGATTAATGAAATAAAAATAAAAAAGGCAGCTTTAGATTTTTCTAGCGCTGCCTTTTGTTTTATCCTTTAAATTGCCCCATCGCAATAAATTTGTCTTGTCTTTGGGTCTCAAGCTCCTGTCCTGTAAACTTGGAAAAAGCTTTGATATTTTGTAAAATCGAACTTTTTAAATTTAAATAAGTCGTTTCGGGATCATAATGAGCGCCACCAAGAGGTTCTTCAATGATTCCGTCAATGAATTTTTCTCTCAAAGCATCTTTCGGAGTCAAATTCAATGCGTTTGCTGCATCTTCTTTGTGATCCCAGTTTCTCCAAAGGATTGATGAACAGCTTTCTGGTGCGATCACGGTGTACCAAGTGTTTTCTAGCATATAAACTTTGTTGCCAACACCGATTCCCAATGCGCCGCCGCTTGCTCCTTCACCGATGATGTAAGTGAAGATCGGAGTTTTTAGCTGTACCATTGTAAAAATATTTCTCGCAATAGCTTCACCTTGCCCTCTTTCTTCAGCTTCCAATCCGGGATAAGCTCCGGGTGTATCTACTAAAGTGATAACAGGAATTCTAAACTTTTCAGCTAATTTCATTAGTCTTAAAGCTTTTCTGTATCCTTCAGGATTTGGCATTCCAAATCTTCTGTGTTGTCTTTCTTTGGTTGTTCTTCCTTTTTGAGTACCAATGATCATCACTTTTTGACCGTCTAAAGTAGCCAAACCTCCGATCATAGCAGGATCATCTGCGAAATTTCTGTCACCATGAAGCTCCAAAAAACTTCCTTTATCTACCATACCTTTTATATAGTCTATGGTATAAGGACGATCCGGATGACGCGATAACTGTACTCTTTGCCAAGGCGTAAGATTTCCATAGATTTCTTTTTTCTTTTCTATGATCTTATCCTCAATCTGACTGCATGCTAATTTTACATCAACACCACTTTCTTCTCCTACCAACGAACACGTCTGGTATTGATCCATCAGTTCTTTTATAGGGAGTTCGAAACTTAAATATTCCATTCTTGAAGTAAATTAAATCTTTCAAATTTATGAAAAATTATGTAACTCTATTTAAAATTATTTATTGCATTGTTTATTCGGGAGATACTTTCCTCTTTTCCAATAAGTTCCAGAATGTCGGGAACATCCGGACCTTTTAATTCTCCAACTAAAGCTAAGCGTAAAGGCATCATTACTTTACCCATTCCCAAACCTTTTTTCTCAGCAAAATCATGGATAAATTGTTTTAAAGTTTCAGATGCAAAGTCTAAAGTTTCAAGTTCTGCAGAAAATTCGCCCAAAATAGCATAAGTTTCATCATTCCATGCTTTTTTTGATGCTTTTTCGTCGTAAGAAGTTGGGGTTTCAAAGAAAAACTTTCCGTTTTCGTAAATGTCTTTCGGGAAAATAGCTCTTTCTTTCATCAGATGAATAATTTTTAATAATTTTTCATCTTCAATATTTAAATTTAAATCTGAACTTTTTAAAATTTGAAGTAATTCTTCGTCAGATTTCAGCTGAATATATTGATGATTAAACCATTCCGCTTTTTCTTTACTAAATCTTGCGCCCGCTTTATGAACTTTATGAAGATCAAATTCCTGAATCATTTCTTCCAAAGTCAAAATTTCTTTATCATCCGCCGGAGACCAGCCCAAAAGCGCAACCATATTCATGAAAGCTTCGGGTAAATAGCCACTTTCTCTATAACCTTTTGAAACGTTTCCGGTTGCAGGATCTGTAAAATTTAAAGGAAATACAGGAAATCCAAATTTATCGCCGTCTCTTTTGCTTAGTTTTCCTTTGCCTTCAGGTTTTAAGATTAATGAAAGATGCGCAAACTGTGGCGCTTCCCAACCCATTGCTTCATACAGTAAAATGTGTAAACCTAAAGATGGCAACCACTCTTCACCACGGATGACATGAGAAATTTCCATTTCGTGGTCGTCGATAATATTGGCGAAATGATAAGTTGGCATTCCGTCATTTTTAACTAAAACTTTATCGTCCAAAGAGTCTGTATTCACGGCGGAATTTCCTCGAATGATGTCTACCAAACCTAAAGTTCTGTCAACAGGCATTTTAAATCTAACAACATAAGGCGTTTTATCATTCAGCAATTTCTGAACTTCCTCTTCAGAAAGCGTAAGGCTGTTTTTTAAACGGTTTCTGGTTTTGTTATCGTAAGAGAAAACGTCTCCTTTTGCTTCGTATTCTGCACGGATTGTGTCCAATTCTTCTGCGGTATCGAAGGCGATGTAGGCATAATCTGTTTTTAAGATCTGCTCTGTATATCTGTCGTAAATATCTCGTCTTTCGGATTGTCTGTAAGGCGCAAATCTCCCTCCTTTTTTTGGACTTTCATCAGGGATTATTCCGCACCATTCAAGAGCTTCTTCGATATATTCTTCGGCGCCTTCCACATATCTTGCGGTATCTGTATCTTCAATTCTCAATACAAATTCTCCTCCTTGGCTTTTGGCAAAAAGATAATCATATAATGCAGTTCTTACACCGCCCAAATGCAATGGCCCAGTCGGACTTGGAGCAAAACGGACTCTTACTTTATTCATTTCTTTGAAATTAGGCTGCAAATTTAAGCATTTCAAAAAAGTTTTCTTGGTAAAAGTGATTGTTTTTTAGAAAACTATTTTATGTTTTTAAGCAAAATGTAGTTTTTATATTCGCCTATTCTTATTTTCAGTAAATCTTCCAAAGGTTGCACCAATTTGTCTTTTTTGTCCCAGATTGCTTGAGATTTATCGTGTTCAAATATAAAATCGTGCCTTGCAATAGCTTCTGTCATTACTTTTGGATGCGTTCCCAAGAATTTTGTAACCCTGTCAACAATGTGATAATTAAATTCTTCTTTAGGCTGTTCTTCCAATTTATCTTTTTCGTGTCCGTAATAGTAATTGAAATTTTTCGCTTTTAGAGACATGTTTTTTCGTGATCTTACCGCATTATAATGATAAATAGGCGCATCTAATTTCAGCACTTTCAATTTTTCTCCTCTCTCTGAACCTGTTTCATATCCTCCTTTAGAATTAAATTTCCTGAAACCTTGCGAATCAATGTAAGATCTTATTTTAGGATTGTTTTTGAAAATTCTTATTTCGTTTTTGTGTACGGCTCTGCTGTTCCGAATATGATTGTAATCGCCCCAAAAATGAATAAATGGCTGTAAAAAACCTTCAACTTCTTTGTGTTGATGATATTTTTTGATGTTTTCGAGGATTTTAGGAAGATCATTTTCATGGATAACTTCATCCGCCTGGATATGGAAAACCCAATCTCCGGTAACATGATCTAAACCAATGTTGGACTGTTGTGCGAAGATCTTCCCATGCAATTTGAGATTGTCATCCCATATTGTATCTATAATTTTTATTTTAGGATCATTAAGGCTTTCTATTGCTTCACGAGTTCCGTCGGTGGAATCTCCAACAACGGCAATAAACTCATTGCAAATGGATAAAACAGACTGTATCGACTCCAAAAAAGGAACGCCATACAAGAAGCCGTTTCTTACATAACCATAACCGCTTATTTTCATGTTTAAATAATTTATGTGCAAAATTCTTACTTTTTTTTGAATAATGCATGATTTAATAATTTAAGTTTTATTTTTGTATGTAAAGATTAAAAAATGTTAGAAATAGGAGAACGACCTTGGGGGAAATATTTTGTTTTGGCAGATGAATCCAATTATAAACTTAAAAGAATTGAGGTAAATCCGGGGCAAAAATTATCATATCAATATCACCACAAAAGACAGGAACAATGGACGGTAATTGAAGGCGATGCAACGGTGGTTTTAGATGATAAAGAAATAAAATTGTCTTATGGAGAAAGTATTTTCATTCCATTAGGAGCAAAACACCGCATGATGAATCTTTCCGATAAGCCTGTTGTTTTTATTGAAGTGCAAACCGGTACTTATTTTGGGGAAGATGATATTGTGAGGATTGAGGACGAATATGATAGAATAGATTAATTATTGAATGGGGCAAGAAATCTCTTTCTTAATAGGGTTAAAAAATAATTTAGATTATACTAAGTTTTTTTACGAAAATGTAAGAAAGCTATATCCCAATGTTGAGATTGTTTTCGTTAGTTTTGGAAGTACAGATGGTACACATCAATGGTTGGATAATCTAAAAGATCAGTTTTTAAACTATTTTTATTCGGATGAAAATAAAACATTATCCGATACCTATAATAAGGCGATAGAAATTTCTACAAAAAAGTTTGTTTGTTTTCTGCATAATGATATGATTTTAGGAAAACATTTTTTATCTAATTTGGAGAGAAATTTGTCTGAAAATGATATTAATTTTTACAAAGTTATAGAGCCTCCAATTTTTACGGGAGATTTTCGAGATTGGAAGTTGACAAAGGATTTTGGCGATAACATTCATACATTCGATTTCCAGAATTTTTTCGATTTTGAAGATGAATACATTTCTGATATCAATCATACAAATACTTTTACATCACATAAATCATTTTTTTTATGTGCAAAAAGAGCCACTTTATTAGAAATCGGAGGATTAGACAATTTATTTAATCCAATGTTTTGTGAGGATGATGATCTTATCATTAGATTAAAATTATTAGGTTTAAAAACCATCCAATTGCACACTGCTTTGGTGTATCATTTTGTAAGTAAAACTTCAAGATTCTCAAAAGAATACGAAAATAAAACAAAAGAAATCGAAGAAAAATCTCAACGAAATTTTGTTAGAAAATGGGGGTTTAAAAACCATTCACAATCGTCAGCAAAATATGATATTGGGATCATGCTGCTTCACGGAAATATTGAGAAACTATACGAATTGGAACCTTTTGCAGAAAGCATTTATGTAGATTTTTCGTTTGATGATTACATAAATAAAGAGCAAAAAAACACGAAATATATTCTAAGTAAAAAGATAAAACCGATCTCAAAACTCAGAAACCATGATGTAATGATATTTCTGAACGGCAAAGCTCTGAATAGTAAAACGTTAAATTCAATTTCAAATATTTCAGAAATCATTTCAAAAAATAAAAAAATATATATCAACCCCAATATTTTTACTAAACTATTCTTGAAAATTGCAAAGCCTTACCGACCTGTAATTGTTTTTAATCAACCTAAAAGAATAGAAAAGTCACTCATTTATAAAAAATTAGAAATTTAATGAAACTCCTAAGAAAAATATTACCATTGCCCGGGATTTCGTACGGAATTACTGTTAATAACGAGGTTGAAGAAATTACAAAACTTTTAGATATTTTAATTCCGCTAATAGATAAAAAGGATGAAGTGATTGTTTTGCAGGATATTACCAATAAGAACCAGAAAGTTGCAGAGATTTTAGATGGATTTGGTGATAAAATTATCAGATTGGAGGCTAGACTAGATGGTGATTTTGCAACATTTAAAAACAACTTAATAAAAGCTGCGAAAAAGAAATATTTATTTCAAATAGATGCCGATGAAATCCCTGAAGAATCTCTTATTAAAGGAATTAAATCTTATCTATCCGAAAAAAGAAAGGATGATGTGTTTATGGTTCCAAGAATCAATATTGTGAATGGAGTTACAAATGAGCATATTGAACAATGGGACTGGAAAGTAAATGAAAAAGGATATATAAATTTCCCGGACTATCAATATCGCATTTTTAAACTCAATAAAGGTATTGTGTGGGAAAACAAAGTACACGAAAGGCTTCGCAATTATAAAACGATTGCAAGTTTACCTTGCTCAGACTATTCTATGTGTCTTCTGCATATTAAAGAAATACAAAAACAAGAGCAGCAAAATTCATTCTACGACACCATTCAATAGCAATCCGATGAGTATAAAAATCATTTTAGACGCGGATGTTATTGCAGATTCTTATAAAGACAACCGCACCGGAATTTTTCGCGTTGCTTTTGAGCTTTTTAAAAGTTTGGCAACTCATCCTTTAACGGATACATATTATAGTCATTTAAGCTTATTTCATCGTGAAACTTCAACTGCGGAATTAGAAGAGTTCTTTGGTGAAAATTCTATTGAGATAGAGCAAGCAAATACTAGAGATAAACGTAAGTTTTTGCCATTGCGAAAAGAAAAGCTTTTTCGATATTTATATAGTAAAATTGGAATTTACAATTATAAAAACACGCATGATGAAAGGATTTGGAATAATGCTGAAGTTTTCCATTCTTTCTACCATCCAATCAATAATAAAGTCAGAAAGTATACAAATTTAAATAAGATTGTTACTGTTCATGATTTGATACCGATACTTTTCCCTGATTTGCATTTTACATCAAGTCTGATTGAGGAGATCATTGCAAGCATCGGAAAAGATGGTTATGCTATTTGTGTATCAGAAAACACCAGAAAAGATTTACTCGCTTATGCTCCACATCTCAATCCGGAACATATTTTTGTGAGCTTATTGGCCGCATCAAAAGACCTTTTTTATGTTTGTAATGATAACAATAAATTTAATCTGATCAAAAAAAAATATAATCTTCCTGGTAAATATTTTTTAAGTGTAGGTACTTTAGAGCCTCGTAAAAATGTAGATCATGTTATCCGGACATTCCTAAAAGTGATAAAAGAAAATAATATCAATGATCTCGGATTGGTTTTAGTGGGAGCAAAAGGTTGGGATTACGATAAAATTTTTCATGAATATGATAATGCGCAAGAACTGAAAGACAAGATCATTATTACCGGTAGGGTACCCGACGAAGATCTCGCAAGTTTGTACAGCCATGCTCATTCTTTTTATTATATGTCACTTTATGAAGGTTTTGGTTTGCCGCCTTTAGAAGCAATGCAATGTGGCGTAGCTACCGTCACTTCCAATACTTCATCCTTGCCGGAAGTAGTGGGAAATGCCGGAATTATGCTTAATCCAAATGATGTAGAATCACTTGCTGAAACTATGCTCAATCTATATAAAGATGAAGGTTTAAGAACTTTTTATTCTGAAAAAGGCTTAGAAAGATCCCAAATGTTTTCTTGGAAAAAATGTGCTGATGAGCATGTTGAAATTTATAAAAAAATAGCAAAAGCTTAATCCAACATCTTGAAAATTTCTTCTTTCTGCGCTTCTATAGAAAACGGATAAACACCTTTTTCAGAATTGAAATGAAGCGTGTTCCACAAATCTTTATCGGTACAGATTTTTACAATATTATCTGCAAATTTCTGGTAATCTTCGTTGCCTGCAATCAATGCGGTGATGCCATTTTCCAAAAACATTCCTTCTGCGCCGATTTCGGTCGTTAAAACAGGAAGAGTATATTCCAGAGCCTGACCTATTTTTCCTTTTACACCTGCACCAAATCTAAGCGGTGAAACAGACGCAAAACATTTTTCATAATATGGAATAATATCTTCCACATAACCGGTAACTTCAAACTTTTCAGAGTTCATTTTCAGAATAGATTCCGGAGCTTCAGAGCCGATAATCGTGATCTTCAAATCAGGTAAAACTTTCCATACCAAAGGCATAATTTGATTGTACAAAACTTCCACAGCATCCACATTTGGATCGTGTAGAAAGGTGCCGATAAAGAAAATTCCGTTTCGATTTTCAAAAGACGGCATATCTTCCGGCTGTACTTTCAGATTGTGAACATTGCTTACTGTAAACAGTTTAGATTCATCCACAAAAGCTTTCATAAATTCTTTCTCCTTATCGCTGATGACCGCAATTTTATCTGCTTTTTTACTGAGTTCTGTTTCAATATATTTGTAGCGTACGAGTTCTTTAGCTCGGTTTTTATCATATTTTATTTCCAAACCTCTTTCCATTCTCAGGTAATGTATATCTACCATGTCATAAATTATTTTGGCTTGAGGAGCTTTTTTTCTAAAGAAATCTAAATAATACTCAAAAAGTTCCGGTCTGTGGCACCAAACAAAATCGATTTTTGGGAGTAAAGTTTTAATAAAATATTTTTTACCCTTCATTATCCCGTATTTGTTTATAAATGGGGTGTAAACAGTTACATTATGTTCATTTAGGGTTTTAATATATTTTTTAGAATTAATATTTGGGATGGCTTTTCGCCAATCAACCAGGTATACATTATAATGTTTACCTAAAAATTTTGCAATTTCTGTGATACGGTTTGAGGCGGAATCTTTATCAAAAGTTGGAATTTGACTATCAACAATTAGTATTGTTTTTTTGTTTTTATCAGGAGTAATCGTTTTTTCCGATAAAGGATAATATTTCTTAATATGGATATAATTCTTTATTTTTCTTTTGATTCCCATTGGTTTTACAATTTAAATATTCTTTTTACGAAATTTTTCACGCTGTATTTATCTAGAATGTCCTGCGAAATTTCTACATACGGTAATTCCAGAAAGTTTTTAATTTCTTCAATATCAATTTCACTGCTGTTAATAATCAACATATTGTTGGGATGGTAAAAATCATAATCTTTCACCGTCTTATTGGTTGTAATTAATTTTTTCCTGTAGCCAAGACTTTCAAAAGTACGGAAAGAAAGTCCGTTTTGGTCAGTTCTCTGTATATCAATCATTGCTTTCGACTGAGCAATCAATTTTTTCGTCTCCTCAAGAGAAAGATATTTTGTTTTGGAAATAAGATGAGGATAAAACAATTTTTCATGCCAAAATATAACAAAATAATTTTTCAAACCTCCTTCGGACAAGGCTTTCGCCAATTTATCTATTTCTTCAATTCTTGAATCGTAAGAAGAAATATTAAAGATGTCATATTTTATTTTCTCAGGTTGCAAATTTTCTGAATAAATAAAATTGGAAGTTTCTATAAAATTATACTTTTCAATATCTTCTTTTTCATAAGAATAAATTTCATCAAAAAAGTGAGTTATTTCAAGCTGTTTCGGATATTTTTTGCAACTGTCGTAATAATAAGCGATGAAATTATCTGTTTTCTTTTTTAAATTTTTTAATAATGAAACATCTAAAAGATCCGGACGAATAATAAAAACGATATCTTGCTTTTCCGTGATTTGCTGAAGAATTTGATTCTTAAAGAAATCTTTCTTAAGGTTTTTGCCAAATATTTTTGTAAAGCCATTCCATATTTTCACAAATAAGTTGGGATATTTGTATTTTATTGTGTCCGTTTTAATATCAGTTACTTCGACATTATTATAAGACTGTAGCTCATGAACTACAAAATCAATATATCCATACGCAAAAGGGTAAATTAAAGTAATTTTCTTTGGCGTCATTTTTTAAATATTTCTTTTAGCTTATTTTCAAATGTTGTTTCCTCTTCTAAAACCATATTTTTATAATTGGAAAAATGAGGAATATGTTCCGTATAATTTACCAATATATCTTTTATTTTAGAAATAATTTCCGGTACTTTTTCTTCACTGAAATCAAATTTATATTTATCAGGAATCATCAAATCTTCATAATAAGCTGAAGATCCGTTTTTACCCGAAACGATACAACAATCCTGCGATACAGATTCGCGCAGCATTTTGTCTCTGCCGGGATTTTCACCAAAATCAACATACAACAATGATTTTGCCATCAAATCCTTTATTTGATTGGCATTCATATTTTGAATCGGAATCCACTCAAGTTCCGGAGAATTTTTTATTAATAAAGAAATTTCTTTTTTGCCTTTTTTAGGATTATAAAGTATTTGTTTATTTGTCAGATCTTTTTGGATAATTTCTTTTTTATCCAGAAAAATCGGATTTATATAATCGCAAACAAAATCTATCTGACTTTCAGGGATATTATGATCTTTCAGGTAAATGCTGGAACGATAGGATTGTGCCCATTGAAAAACATTGGCAAACGGTTCAAAATAATATTCTTTATCTTTTTGCTGATAAAATAATTTTGTGAAAAAACTTTGTTTGCGGATTCTATAATCCATTAAAACTTTATAAAAATTTACGCTCAACCACCAAATTATTTTCTGGCTTTTAGGATATTTTTTCACTAAAAAAGTCATTGATTCCGGGACGATTAAGATGTTTTCTGTATCATCTTCAACAAAATCTATTTCTTGGGTTTTATAAATGGCATAATTTTTCGGCTTTGCATTTTTTCTTTTAGGAATATAATGCATAAAAACATTATCAATGCCAATTTGGTGAAGTTTATCAGCCAATTGGTGCAATGCTTCCGGACCTCCTGTTACTTTATTCGGAGGACAAAAAATAATAATTTTGCTGTTTCGTTTATAGGTAATCATTAAAATTTATTAGCGAAAAAATTCATTAGTAAAGAATTGTTGAAGATACAAAAACCTTACAATTATAAAAGGCTTTTGATAAGACGAATTAGGATATCAATTCATCTACCCAGTTTTCCACCCGATATTTTTCCACCAAAGATTCCGGGATTTTAGAATAAGGTGCTTCAAAAAAAGATTCTGGAATAGTGAAGTTGTTTTCATCTTCAATTACAAAAATATTTTGTGATTTGTAAAAGTCATAATTCACAATGTCTGTATTAGTCGTAATCAGTTTTTTATGGAGTCCTAAACTTTCAAAAACCCGGAAACTCAATCCCTGCTGTTCTTTTCTGTGAACATCCAACAATATTTCAGACTCTTCTTGAAGCTTATTGATTTCAGAAATAGACAACGGTTTTTTTGAAAATTCTAAATATGGAGCTTTATCCTTCTTTGATGTAAAGATGATTATTTTATAATCAATTTTCATCTCATACAATCGCTTTGCTATCTTTTGAAAAACTGGAAACCTTTTATCTAAAGAGCTAATGTTGAATACTTTGTATCTGAATCTTGGTGTAGCTATGTCACTGTATTTGTAAATAAAATTGGTTTTAAAAGACAAATTATACTTTTTACAGTCTTTCTTTTCGAAAGAAAAAACCTGATCGAACAAAGACAATATATTTTTAGTTTTAGGATATCGGTTGATAGAATCGCTGATTATTAAAACTGACTTTTTCGATTTTTTGTTAATCGCTTTTATTGTTTTCTGCGACAGAAAATCTGCTTTAATATAAATTGAGACGTCGATATTTTCAAAATTTTCGATTTCTTTTAAAATAACGTGATTATAATGAACATATTTTAAATTTAGGATTCCAATATTTTTAGTGAAGAAATTAAAAGTCTTATGCCAAATACTTGGATATTTATATTTAAAGTCATGAAAATTAACATGCTTTACAAAATGCGATTTTCTCTCCAATGCATCAGCAATGTATTGATTGTATCCCCAATTATCAAAAGTTATAAGCAATATATTTTTTTTATTTTGAATCATTGTGATCTTGTTACATTACTTTTCCTAAGAATTCTCTCAACTGATTCTTAAAATAATCAGGTTTAAAATCTGCGTAATTTTTAGATTTGGCAACAAAATCATTTACATGCAAAAATAAATCCAAATCCGGGAGGCTGCTCCATGCCCAGTCTTTTAGTTGAATATGTGGCGAAAATAGAGTGACCGTTGGGATTTTCAAAGACTTGCTCACGTTCGTTGCTCCGCCTTCATTTCCGATCAGACATTTGCAAAGGCTTGTAACAGCGGCAAACTCTCTCAGGCTTTTGGTGTCAAAATCTTTTACAATTGCTTTTTGTGTTTTCGTAGAAACCAATTGGTAAATTTCTGAAAAAAGTTCTTTTTGTAATGGAAGGTAATTGCATAATATTTTTGAATCCGGCTGGAAATCAACAATATAATCTAAAACTTTTGCCATGTATTTTATAGGATAAGTCTTTTCTGCGGAACTGCCAAAAGTACTTATCATAATCAGTTTGTCATTTTCAGACAATCCGTTTTCGGAAAGAATTTTACGTGCATTTCTCAACTCTTCCCCCAAAATATAGGTCTTCGGAAAAGTTTCTTCAAAAGGAATATTTAAAGGTTCCAACAACTGCATGCGATGTTCGATTCCTAAAGTTGTATTTTTAGAAATAGCATTTTCTTTCCTTTTTATAGGAAAGTTATAAAAGAATTGATTGTATTTTTTAAAAAAGCCAATACGTGTTTTTGCTCCTGAAAGTAAACTAATAATTCCTGTTTCTATCTTTGAATAACCATCAATTACCAAATCAAAATTTTGATGTTTTATTTCCGCCAATGTTTCAAATATGCTATCTTTAAAAAAGATAACGTTGTTTACATAAGGGTTTCCAATTAAAATTTGAGCATGTTTCTGTTCTAAAAGAATGCTGATCTCGGCGTCAGGATATTTTTTTTTCAATAATGGCAAAATTGTACTTGTCACAAGCACATCACCCATGAATTTTTTTTGAATAATTAAAATTTTCATTTTAGCTGCCAAACTCCATGATCGTTTTTTCAATAATTTTCACACAATTCAGTAATTGCTCTTCAGTAATTACTAAAGGTGGAGCCAGTCTGATGATGTTTCCGTGAGTTGGTTTCGCCAGTAAACCGTTTTCTTTTAATTTTAAACAGATATTCCACGCTGTTGAGCTTTCCGGAGTATCATTAATTAAAATTGCGTTTAATAAGCCTTTTCCTCTTACTTTTGTTATTAAATCAGACTTTTCTATTACTTTTTCAATTTCAGATCTGAATAGTTTTCCTAATTTTTCAGCTCTTTCAGATAAGTTTTCATCAGCAACAACATCCAAAGCTGCAACGGCAACAGCGCAGGCAATCGGGTTTCCTCCGAAAGTAGAACCGTGTTGTCCCGGTTTAATAACATTCATAATATTATCATTGGCTAAAACAGCTGAAACCGGATACATTCCGCCAGAAAGTGCTTTTCCTAAAATTAAAATATCAGGCTGTACATTTTCATGATGACAGGCAATTAATTTTCCTGTTCTTGCAATTCCTGTCTGCACTTCGTCAGCAATGAAAAGAACATTGTATTTTTTGCAAAGTTCAGAAGCGTTTTTCAAAAAGTTTTCATCAGGAACGTAAACTCCCGCTTCACCTTGAATTGGCTCAACCAAGAATGCCGCAATATTTTGAGCATCATTTTTTAAAGCCTCTTCTAAAGCTGCAATATCGTTGTAAGGAATTTTGATAAATCCGGGAGTAAAAGGACCGTAATTTTTATTGGCGTCAGGGTCATTTGAGAACGAAACAATGGTTGTTGTTCTTCCATGGAAATTATTTTCACAAACGACAATCTTTGCTGCGTTTTCAGAAATTCCCTTTATTTCGTAGCTCCATTTTCTGGCTAATTTTACTGCAGTTTCCACAGCTTCAGCACCGGAATTCATCGGTAAAACCTTATCAAAACCAAATAGAGTAGTGATCTTCTTTTCGTATTCCCCTAAATTGGAATTGTAAAATGCCCTTGAAGTCAACGCCAATTTTTTAGCCTGCTCAACTAAAGCTTCTACAATTTTAGGGTGAGAATGCCCTTGATTCACAGCAGAATAAGCAGAAAGAAAATCATAATATTTTTTACCTTCAACATCCCAAACAAAAACGCCTTCACCACGATCCAAAACCACAGGAAGTGGATGATAATTGTGCGCCCCATGCTTTTCTTCAAGGTCGATGAAATATTGTGAATTTTTTGTTTGTGCTGCTGTTGACATATTTTGATTTTTTACAAAGTTAATAATTTAATACAAAGAGATAAAAAGTAAAAACTGCCTCAAAATGAAGCAGTTTGAAATTTTATTTAAAAAATAATCTTAGTGATTATCATATTTTTTATCCATTACAAAACTCTCCATGAATTTTGTGGTGTAATTTCCTGAAAGATAATCTTCATCATCCATCAGTTGTCTGTGGAAAGGAATGGTCGTTTTTACACCTTCAATATAAAATTCTTCTAAAGCACGTTTCATTTTTGCAATTGCCTCTTCACGGGTTTGAGCCGTTGTAATCAATTTTGCAATCATAGAATCGTAGTTGGAAGGAATTGTATATCCTGAATAAACGTGTGTATCTACTCTGATTCCGTGTCCGCCGGGAATATTTAATCCTGTGATTTTTCCTGGAGAAGGTCTGAAATCCGCGTAAGGATCTTCAGCATTAATTCTACATTCGATTGAATGCAACTTTGGATAATAATTAATTCCTGAAATAGGAGTTCCGGCTGCCAATAGAATTTGCTCTCTAATAAGGTCATAATCAATTACCTGCTCAGTGATTGGATGTTCTACCTGAATTCTGGTATTCATTTCCATAAAATAGAAATTTCGGTGCTTATCAACTAGAAATTCGATTGTTCCTACGCCTTCATAACTGATGAATTCCGCCGCTTTTACTGCTGCTTCGCCCATTTTCTCACGAAGTTCGTCGGTCATAAACGGAGAAGGAGTTTCTTCCGTTAATTTCTGATTTCTTCTTTGTACAGAGCAGTCTCTTTCAGAAAGGTGACAAGCTTTACCAAATTGGTCTCCAGCAACCTGAATCTCAATGTGTCTTGGCTCTTCAATCAGCTTTTCCATATACATTCCTCCGTTTCCGAATGCGGCAACGGCCTCCTGAATTGCAGATTCCCAATGATCTTTAAGGTCTTCGGCTTTCCAAACAGCTCTCATTCCTTTTCCGCCGCCGCCTGCAGTTGCTTTGATCATGACAGGATAACCTGTTTCTTCAGCAACTTTTACAGCGTGCTCGTAAGATTCAATTAAGCCTTCTGAACCGGGTACACAAGGTACACCTGCAGCTTTCATTGTCGCTTTGGCGTTTGCTTTGTCTCCCATTTTTTCGATCTGTTCAGGAGAAGCACCAATAAATTTGATACCGTTTTTCTGACAGATTCTTGAAAAGTTGGCATTTTCAGACAAGAAACCGTAACCAGGGTGAATTGCGTCTGCGTTTGTAATTTCCGCCGCCGCAATAATATTAGAAATTTTAAGATAGGAGTCTTTACTCATTGCAGGCCCGATACAAACGGCTTCGTCAGCAAATCTTACATGAAGGCTGTCTTTGTCGGCAGTTGAATAAACCGCAACAGTTTTGATTCCCATTTCTTTGCAAGTACGTAAAATACGCATCGCAATCTCGCCACGATTGGCAATTAATATTTTTTTGAACATCTCTCCGAAAATTTTAAATTTTAAATTTTGAATTTTAAATTATTTTAAATGAAAGTTTTCATCTAAAATTTATAATCTTTAATCTAAAATTCCTTAAGATGGATCTACTAAAAATAGAGGTTGGTCATATTCAACAGGTGTAGCATCGTCTACTAATATTTTAACGATTTTTCCGCTTACTTCAGACTCGATTTGGTTGAATAACTTCATTGCTTCAATTACGCAAACTACTTTTCCGTTTGAAACTTCATCACCTACATTGATGAAAACATCTTTATCTGGAGATGGTTTTCTGTAGAAAGTTCCGATCATTGGAGATTTAATTGTCACATATTTACTATCATCAGAAGCAGCATCTGCCTTGTCTGTGGAAGCTGGTGCAGCAGCCGGAGCTTGTGCCGGAGCAGCCTGCTGAGGAGCAGAATGATACATCGCAGGTTGTGCAACATAGCTTACTTCGTTGCCTCCGAGGGGAGTTTTAATAGTAATTTCGAAATCTTTAGTTTTATATTTTACTTCTGAAACCTCAGCTTTAGATACAAACTTAATAAGATTTTGTATGTCTTTAATGTCCATAAATTAGATATTTGATTATGGGCCAAAGATACCAAAAAAACCTAAAAAGTAACAAAAAACCACTCATTTTTATTAAAATTGAGTGGTTTTTATATTATTTAGAGTTGTTTTTAGAAAAACGCTCTTAGTTTTCTTCAGTAGTTTCAACTGTTTTTTCCAATACTACTTTTCCTCTGTAGTATAGTTTTCCTTCATGCCAGTGAGCTCTGTGGTACAAGTGCATTTCTCCTGTAGTTGCATCTTTTGCCAATTGAGGAACTACTGCTTTGTAATGAGTTCTTCTCTTATCTCTTCTTGTGGACGATTGTCTTCTCTTTGGATGTGCCATTTTGTAATAACTTTTTTAATTTGATGAGCGATGAGATCTGTCATCATCTCATCATATTATAATTATTTTTAATTTTTATCTTTTAATTTTCTCAAAGCATCCCATCTCGGGTCGCTATCGGGTTCTTCTTCTTTCGGACTGAATTTTTCAAGAATTTTTAAATCTTCATCACTTACGTTGGGCGAAATCTTTTTCATCGGAACTGAAAGCGCCACATTCTCATAAATCAGCTGTGCTACATTGAAAGCGTGATCTTTGGCCGGAATGGTGATCACATCTTCTTCGCTGTCATCATACTCTTCGCCAAATTTCACCAAAACTTTAATTTCATTCTCTATCGAATAATCAAATTCTTCGTTTGTGATGTCACAAACCAACTCGATGGTTCCGTTTATCTTTATCACAAATTCTAAAAAAGTAGTATGCTTATCTAAAAAAACATCTGCCTGTATTTTAGGATTTGTAAATTCTTGCTCAGTGTCAAATAATTGAAAGAACGCGTTTTCTATCTCAAACTTGAACTCGTGTTTTCCGTTTTTTAGTCCGGAAAAGCTTACATCATAGTTTCTTAACTTGTCCATAAAATGAGTGTGCAAAAATATGCATTTTTTTTAATATTACAAATAAAATTTATAACAAATTACTTTTAATTTATTTTGCTGTTACATCTCGCTTTCCACAGGAAGATCTTCATCAATGCCATTGTCGGCAGGCATTCTTCTTGGCTGTAGACGATTGCTCATAAGCTCGTTGTAATCATTTCTGTTTTTAAAAATTTTAATAGCGGTAAAAATTGCTTCCATAAAGCTCTGTTCGTCGGCTATGTTTTTTCCTGCAATATCATAAGCAACACCGTGATCGGGCGAGGTTCTGATAAAAGGAAGCCCTGCGGTATAGTTTACTCCTTCTTCATAAGCCAATGTTTTGAAAGGTGCCAAACCCTGATCGTGATACATCGCTAAAACTGCATCGAAGTTTTTATATTTGCTTGGCTGAAAAAAGCTGTCTGCCGGAAATGGTCCGAAAGCCAGAATCCCGTTATCTGAAGCCTCTTTGATTGCCGGAGAAATGATTTCTATTTCTTCCTTGCCAATCACGCCACCGTCTCCCGAATGAGGATTAAGCCCCAAAACAGCAATTTTTGGTTTTGAAATAGAAAAGTCCTCAATTAAAGTTTGATTTAATGCTTTAATTTGCTTCTTTATCTTTTCTTTCGAAATATTTTCAGCAACTTCAGAAATAGGAATGTGATGAGTGGAAACGGCCACTTTTAAGCCATCTGTTACCAAAAACATCAACCCTTTTTTGTTGAATTTTTCTTCAAAATAGCCTGTATGTCCCGCATGCTTGAAGCCCATCTTTACCATTTCGTCTTTGTTGATCGGTGCGGTTACTAAAACATCAATTTCACCTTTCATCAAGGCTTCAGTTGCAGCTTCCAAAGAATCGATCGCCATTTTTGTAGATTCTTCTGTCGGTTTGCCCAATTCTACATTTGAATTATCTTTCACCAAATTAAGCATATTGAGCTTGCCGTTTTGAGCCTGTGCAGCTTCTGTGATATAATTGAAGTTCAGATTAAGCTTAAAAATATTTTTCTGATAAGTAAAAAGTTTACCTGAGCCGAAAATAATTGGAGTAAAAAAATCGGTAATGGTTTTGTCTTTTAGAGATTTCATGATGATTTCCGGACCGATGCCGTTGAAATCGCCAATTGAAATTCCTACTCGTACTTTATGGTTTTTTGGGCTCATTTTGATTATCTTTGAAGATTATAATTTTACAAATTTAGCAAAAAATAATATGTTCACAGGAATTATTGAAGCAGTAGGAATTATTGAAAAAATCGAACAAACCGGCAGCAATATCAATTTTACTTTAAGCTGTCCATTTACCCAAGAATTAAAAATCGATCAAAGTCTCGCTCATAACGGATGTTGCCTTACGGTTGTTGCGACCAACGGTAGCCAATATATTGTTACTGCAATCAATGAGACTTTAGAAAAAACCAATTTAGGAAACTGGAAAGTAGGTAGTGTTGTGAATCTGGAGCGCTGCATGAAAATGGATGGGAGGCTAGACGGGCATATTGTACAGGGACATGTAGATAAAACCGGAGAAATAATTGATATTGAGAACAAAGATGGCAGCTATTTTGTTACTGTAAGATATAATTCAGAAGGTAATTTTGTAACGGTTCCGCAAGGCTCGATCACTTTGAACGGAATCAGCCTTACAGTAGCCAAGAGTGATGATTTTCAGTTTTCAGTTGCTATCATTCCTTATACATGGGAATTTACCAATATGAAAAATCTTAAAATCGGGGATAAAGTCAACCTTGAATTTGATATTATTGGTAAATACATAGCAAAACTAATTAACAGGCAGAATGTTGTTTAAAAAATACAAAGGATATAGTTTAAGAAACCGGGTTTTTTTTGGTTTCTTATTCGTTTGCCTTTTGAGTGTTGCCGCATCCTCCCTGGTTCCTTATTTTGTTTTAAGAAATAATGCCCTACAACAAAGTCGAACTGTTATGCAAAACAAAACCAATGCTGTCATCAGGTTTTTGGATTATGCGGTCAGTTTTTCTACCATACAGACGGAAGATCTTCCAAAGGTTTTAAGAAATAAAATTTTTGAAATTGCAGATATTAATCAGCATGACATTATAATATATGATCTGAAAGGTAATTATCTGCTGTCTAATAAGGATGAAAATCTTGTTGAGCATAAAAAAGTTCCGCTTCAAATTGTCAATAAAATACTTTCCAACGGCGCCAGGTATGATATCCGCGGATATGATGCTGCCAAAGACGCTGTTTTTACTTCTTCTTATTTAGTTTTAAAAAACAATGTTCTCGAGCCTGTCGGGATTATTTATATTCCGCTTTATCATAACGAATCTGCTTATCTGGACGTGCTGCACAAATATGTGGTTTATATTTTAATTGTAGATATTTTACTGATATGTTTCAGCATTTGGCTCAGTTGGGTCACTTCAAATAATCTGGCAAAGAATATCACTAAGTTTTCGGATATGATTACAAGAATCACGTTGTTTGAAAACGAAATGCGTCCCATAAAATATTATAAAAATGATGAGCTGAACGCTTTAGCAAGAGCTTATAACAGGATGATTCTTCAAATTGCCGATCAAAAAGAACGTTTAAGATTTAAAGCATCTGAAGAAGCGTGGCGCGAGATGGCAAAGCAGGTGGCGCATGAGGTGAAAAATCCTTTGACGCCCATGAAGCTTACGATTCAGAATTTTGAAAGAAAATTTGATCCGCAAGATCCAAATGTCACCGAAAAAGTGAAACAAATGAGCAAAACAATGGTCGATCAGATTGATCTGATTGCTACCGTGGCTTCTGCATTTTCAGAATTTGCCAAGCTTCCCGAAAAAAATAATGAAGTAATTAATTTAAATGCTGAGATTACAGATATTTTAAGGGTTTTCAATGATGACCAGATTTTTATTCATGCCAATAAAACAAATATTATGGTCAATATGGATAGGATTTACCTTTCCAGGATCATTACCAATTTGGTAACGAATGCGAAGCAGGCACAAAGCGAGGACCGCAATTTGCTGGTGAATGTAGATATTGAGCAGCATCAACGAAAAGTCATTATTTCGGTTCAGGATAACGGGATCGGAATTCCAGAAAATATGTACGAAAGAATTTTTGAACCTAATTTTACTTCAAAGAACAGCGGAATGGGGCTTGGCTTATCGATGGTGAGAAAGATGGTGGAAGATTATAAAGGTCGAATTTCTGTAAAGTCTGAAGTCGGAAAAGGGTCTACATTTACCATTACTTTGCCTACCAATTTATAGTGAAATCTTTTAAGTTTAAACAATTTGAAATTCAACAGTCTGAAAAAGTCTTTCGTGTAGGCACAGACGGAGTTTTGCTTGGTGCAATGGCGAATGTTGCCAATGCTTCAAAAGTGTTGGAAGTTGGAACAGGCACGGGCTTGATTTCTTTAATGTTGGCTCAAAGAAACTCGAAGGCTAATTTTTTAGGAATTGATATTAGTGAAGAAGCTTCGAATCTCACAAAACTCAATTTTGAAAATTCTGCTTTTAGTTCGAGGCTAAAAAATATTCTTCAGGATTTTAAAACTTTTAAAAACGAAAATAAATTTGATTTAATTGTTTCCAATCCACCTTATTTTGAAGAATCAAGATCTAATAAAGATAAAGTTGCGCGACAAACAGTTGCGCTAAACTTCAGACAACTAATTTCAAAATCATCACAATTGCTTTCTGAAAACGGTATTTTTTCTGTCATTATTCCTGCTGAAGCCGGAAGTTATTTTACTGCAATAGCAAAAGAAGACCAATTGTTTCTAAACCGGAAAATTAATATTAAAGGAATTGAAAACTCAAAAATAAAAAGGCTGATTCTTGAGTTTTCTTTGAATGAAAAAGCAACTGAAGAATCTGAATTTATCATAGAAAAAAGTCCGAGAAAATACTCGGACCAATATATCGAACTCACAAAGGAATTTCATTTATTAAGGGTTGTCTTATAGAGATAACTCAATATTCGTTTAAAAAAGCTACAATAATATCAATATTTAAAATTATTTTATATATTTGTTCAAATCAAAATATTAATGTGGGGAGCTGAAAACACTGAATAGAGTAAGCACAATCTTATAATCTTAATTTTATGAAAAAACTTTTAATTGCAAGTCTAATGGCAATGATGCTTATGTCATGTACGAACGTCGATGATGACATTAATTCTTCTCAAATCTCACCTCAAAGTAAAACGCAGAATATTGCGTCCAAAAGTGGATTTAATCCTTATGAAAAAGATGGAAATATTTATGTCGTTGCCAATACTGAAGAAGTATTTTTTATGGGAGAAAAGCTAATTGCATCAGAAACTGATGATGCTAGAGCAGCAATTGAAGTAGTTAAAAATTCACAGACTTCCAGAAAAGCAAATGTTAATTGCACACAAGCTGGTCCGTTTGTAAGCGTAAGTCTTGTTACAGTTTCAGGTGATGGTTTGCCGCCTTCCTATTGGTGTGTTATTGTTAGTCCTAAAGGCACGTCTTATGCATATCAAGTTTCCCCTATTTCAACTTGGGACTGCGCAATGTTGTACATAGGTCTTTATGATGAGTAACTATTTAAGACTTGAATATTAAAATAAATGTTTTTAAGGGTTGCTTTCTTGCAACCCTTAATTTTTTTACAAATGTTAATTTTACTCAAACAATTCTGCTGTATCCAGCACAGAAACTTTTCCGTCTTCACATCTTATCGCTTCTCCGGGAAAATTCTGGATCATATGATAATCATGCGTAGCCATTACTACAGCAGCTCCGTTATCAGCGGCAACCTTTTTCAGTAAAGTCATAATTTCGTTGGAAGTTTCAGGGTCAAGATTCCCTGTAGGCTCATCGGCTAAGATTAGATCCGGATGATTCAATAATGCTCTTGCGATTGCAATACGTTGTTGTTCGCCTCCCGAAAGCTCGTGCGGCATTTTATGTTTTTTGCCTTTCATGTTTACACTTGAAAGCACTTCGTTGATACGTTCGTCAATTTTTACTTTATCAGTCCAGCCTGTAGCTTCCAAAACAAATTTCAGGTTTTTCTCTACCGTTCTGTCCGAAAGCAATTGGAAATCCTGGAAAACAATTCCTAGCTTTCTTCTTAAATTGGGTACTTCCGAAGCTTTTAATTTAGCTAAATCAAAGCCTACCACTTCACCTTTTCCTGCAACCAACGGAATATGTCCGTACAATGTTTTTAAAAGTGAACTTTTCCCGGAGCCGGTTTTCCCGATAAGATAGCAGAATCTGCCTTTTTTGATATTTAAATTAACATCAGAAAGCACAGTGAAATTTTTCTGGGCAATTTTTGCGTGTTGCAGGCTGATGATGCTGTCTCCGGAGATATTTGTATGTGGCATAAATTCAATTTTTAGAGGCTTTTTCTAAAAGTATTTTTTCAATTTTTAAAATTAGAAAAAAGAAGCTTTACAAACCTATATTTTAGGAAATTTTAACAACAAAAAATGCCTGAAAAAACTTCTTTTCAAGCATGATTTGTATATTGTAAGTTAAGAATTATCTCTTAGCTCTTGCAGAACTAACTGTAAGGCTTTTTCTACCTTTAGCTCTTCTCGCAGCCAAAACTCTTCTTCCGTTTGGCGTAGACATTCTTTCTCTGAAACCGTGTTTGTTTCTTTTCTTTCTTTCTGATGGCTGGAACGTTCTTTTACTCATTACTATATATTTAAATCGTAATTATCTATTAATTTTCAGGTTGCAAATATAGGTATATTTTTATAAAGTGCAAATATAAATTATATTTTTTATCTGAGTTTGTAATACTTTATATTAGAATAAAATACTGAGAATCTATACTCATCCGTATAAAAACTTTATCTTTGAATCTTCAAATTTTAAAGAAACCCAATGTTTACACCTGCAGAACTTTTAGAGATCAACACACTTCTTGTACCGGAAAATAAAATCGTAATCCTTACTCATTACAATCCGGATGGCGATGCGATTGGTTCTAGTTTAGGTTTAAAGCATTATTTGCGAGCAAAAGGTATTGAAGCAGAAGTGGTTGTTCCCAACGATTTTCCGAAGTTTTTGAAATGGATGCCCGAAGCAAAGAAAAATATCATTGGAGAATATAAAAGAAAAATAGCTTTTGATCTGATTAATGATGCAGATGTTATTTTTTGTCTTGATTTTAATTCTCCTGCGCGAATTGGTATTTTAGGAGATTGGCTGATGAGAGCTAAAGCCAAAAAAATTCTTATTGATCATCATCAGCAGCCGGAAGATTTCGACTTTGTCTATTCCGATACGGTTATTCCTGCAACCTGTCAGATGATTTATCATTTTATCGAAGCGATGGATGACGAAAAGCTGGTTAATAAAGAGATTGCAGAATGTTTATATACAGGCATCATGACTGATACGGGAGGCTTCCGGTTCCGTTCTACAAGCGCAACGACACACAGAATTGTAGCTAATTTAATTGAAAAAGGAGCCGATCCGTCGATCATTACTGCCAATACTTGGGATACAAATACGGTTTCGAGACTTCATTTGTTAGCTTTAATTTTAGGAAGAATTGAGGTTGTAAATGACGGAAAAGTTGCGGTTTTATATCTTACAAGAAAAGAACTTCAGGAATACGGTTTCCAGAAAGGCGATACGGAAGGTTTTGTAAATTACGGACTGAGCATTGTCGGTGTAAAAATGGCGGCTTTTTTCATGGAAGATCTGTATGATGATTTTATTAAAATTTCTTTCAGAAGTAAGGATGATGTTGATGTTAATCAGTTTTCCAGAAAATATTTCAATGGCGGCGGTCACATCAATGCAGCGGGAGGGAAGTCTATGGAATCTTTACCCGAAACGCTTGAAACATTTAAAGCTAGAGTAGAAGCGGAGAATTTGTAGTTAAAAGCAATTTGAATTTAATTCATTCCAAAACTCATAACTTTTTATATCCCTTTTCCTCAAGCTCTTTACAAGTATAATCGTAAACCTCTGAAAACATATCATCAAGGAATTTTTTATTGAATAAACTGAATTTTGTCATTTTTGGAGGATCTAAAAATATATCACAAGATTTAGCTTTTGAATATACGGATTTTGCGATGGCCAAATGTAAAATCCGGTCAAACTCTTTCATTAAACTCAGATTTTCTAAAGGATCGTAACTTATCGAGTTCACATGCGAGCCGATAAGAAAATCACATTTATCTAAAATAGGCTCAATCGGAAGGTTGTCTAAAACACCGCCATCAACATATACTTTTTCTCCGATTCTTACGGGCGGCAGCACAAACGGAACGCTTGATGACGCCAAAAGAGGACCAAATAATTCACCTTCGGAAAAGAAATCTACAATACCGTGCGTCATTTCGGTCGCAGCAATAAATACAGGAATTTTTAAAATTTTAAAATTATCTTCGGGAAAATGGTCATTGAATAATTTCAGGATAAACTTTGAACTAAAAATACCGTTTCTCGAAAGTTTCAGGTAAGAACGCGAAAAAAAAGTAGTTTCTTTTACGATTTTCATCATTTCGTCCGGAGTTTTCCCGAACGAATAAAATGCGGCAATGATAGATCCGGCACTGGTTCCGGAAATAATGTGTGGTTTCAGGCCATATTCTTCCAGAGCTTTAAGAACGGCAATGTGTGCGATTCCGCGCATGCCTCCACCGGATAAAGTAAGACCGATAATTGGTTTCTTTTTTTTAAAAGAGAATAAACCCATTGAAAAATTTAAGCTTTACTAATATACAAGATTTTAATCAATTCCAGATTAAAGAAGCAACTTTTTCGGAAGATGATGAAGAAGCTCGGTATTGATGATTTCTGCACAAATGCTGGGTTTTTCCCAATGTCCGTTATGTCCGCAATCTAAAACATAAGATTTTATATTGGTTCTGTCCGGAAGATTATTAATTGTATTTTCTGTTTTCACGGCGTTGTCGTGTTTTCCTGCTAAAACTAAAATTTTAGTTTCAAGGTTTTCCAGAATATGTTTTTTATCGGTTCTTTCCACCATACCTTTTACACAGGCTAAAGCTCCTAAATTGTTTGTGGAAAGTGCAATTTCAAGAGCGGTTTCTATTTTTCCTTCCAAAACGTTTCTTTCATTTTGATTAAATAAGTTTGGAATTCCTGCTCTTGCATAATTCGAATAAGCTTCTTTAATTATTCTGTAACTTTTTATACGTTGATTTTTTTTCTCTTCATCGTCTGCAAAATAAGTCGAAAAAAATAAAGTTAAACTTTTCAGTAATTCAGGATACTTTTCAGCAAAAGCCAACGAAGTATAGCCGCCCATTGAATGGCCAAGAAGATGTATTTTGTCTAATTTTTCATCATCAATTACCTTTTTTACTTCTTCCGCCATCAATTCCATTGTGTGGGTTTCTGCTAAAATATCAGATTTTCCATGACCGGGAAGATCGATCTTTAGCAAAGAAAAATCTTCGGAAAGATGAGGTTCCATATCGTTCCAAATACTGATATTTTCCATGAAACCATGAAGCAGAACCAAAGTTTCTTTTCCGTTTCCTTTTTTTTCGAAATTGAGCATAGCTTAAGAATTAAAAATGAATGTCAATATAGTCTACAAAACCCGAACCATTTATCATATCCTGAAGCCTCCATGTTTTGCCGCCGTCTTTTGACAGGAAAGTTTTTGTTCCTTTTCTGGTATATGTTTTTCCGTTGTCATTTTCAGAAATACTTTGCGAAATTTCGCCTGTAAAATTCATGTGCTTGTCGGTAACTATAGCCATAAAACCTTTTATTTTAACAAAATTTCCGCCTGATTTTATATTCCCCGAAACGTTATAATGATCTCTTTCATCTTCTATTTTTTTAAATTCAACTTTGCCTGGGGTTTTGATAAGATTATGCGTGAATTTGTGGCTTCCGGTGAAATCTTTAAAACGGTTTTTGCTATTCAGAGATTTTATGCTGTCGTTTATTTTTGTTCTTGCAGCGTTGATGGAATCTATAATTATTGTGCTGTCGGCTTCGTTGGATGTTGGTTGCGTTTCTTTTTTAGAACATGACGTTATTAAAATTACCAAACTAAAAGCGGCGATTAGATTTTTCATTAACAAATAAATTATTACTCTCAAATTTAAATAAAAAAGAGCATTTTTAAATGCTCTTCCGTTTTTAGTTTGTCAATTCTTCATAAACTTTCGTTTCCCATGGTTTTATGTCTGTAATTCCGTATCGTTCTTTTTTTGAAATCGCAATATTATCAAGAATGTCGACGAAATTTTTGTAATTCGCTTCATCGGTTGGTTTAATAATAACCGTGAAATTCTTTTTAACCGGCGCTTTATTGTACGCTTCAGAAATAATCTTTGAAATTTTTAATCCGCTGAAATCAGTTTCTTTTAAATTGTTTTTAGTCAGATCTTTTTCATTGCTTTGATGGTAAAAAACCCGGTCGTTTTTCCCAAGAATAAATGTAACTTGATTTTTTTCGTCCACAACGTTTGTTGTCGGAATGTCACTTTTCGCGGGCAATCCCAAATCCATCACATTGGGTTTGGTAAAATTGGTAGTAAACATAAAGAATGTAATCAACAGAAACCCCAAATCTACCATCGGAGTCATATCAATACGGATTAGTTTTTTTCTTTGCCGTGTCTTTTTTCCTTTCTGCTCTTGTGCGATAATTTCAGCCATGATATTAATTTTTAAGGTTAAACAATTGGCATTTTCTAATATATAGATGCCGGTTTAAAAATCAATACAAAATACATACCTGAATTTAATAATCAACAATAATTTTTGCATTTAATTAAATGTTTATCGTAAATTATTATTGATGAATTTATTATTCAATCCTTTTTATGAAAAATTATGATTAATTTTTTAAAAATAAAAAAGCTCGCAACTTTCGAGCGAGCTTTATAAATATTATTGATGTTATTATTTATTTTGTTTATAATAATTGACGCCACATTCCAAGAATTTTTTGAAATCTTCTTTTGGCATATATCCTGAAACCGGCGTATTGATTACTTTTCCGTCCGGAGTGATCAAAACATAATGCGGCTGCGAATTGTTATTAAAATTCACTTGCTGGAACAAGCTCCATCTGTCGCCAATTGTTTTTACTTTTTTTACTTGTCCTTCTCCCAAATCAATTTTAGTTTGTTGATCTTCGGGAAGCTCTTCTTTGTCGTCCACATAAAGCGAAGCGAGAACAATGTCGTTTTGCAGAATTGGTAAAATATCGGGCTCGCTCCAAACGAATTCCTCCATTTTTCTGCAGTTTTCACAACCATAACCCGTGAAGTCAATAAGAATTGGTTTATCTTCTTTTTTTGCTAATTCAATAGCTTTAAAGAAGTCATGTTCCGGGTGCATTCCAAGAATTCCGTCTTTTTCGTCATGGAAATAACTTACGTTCAGTGGAGGTAAAATTCCGCTTAATAATTGAAGTTTCGGACGTTCAGCAGGAATTAATCCCTGAATTAAATAAATCACAAAACCAATTCCTAAAACGCCTAAAATCTTTCTTGTAATAGAAATTTTCGGTTTTTTATCGTCATGCGGAAATCTTATCAATCCGAATAAATATAATGCTAAACCAATTGCAACAACAATCCAGATCGCAATGAAAAGTTCACGTTTGATGAAGAAAGTTTTAGAAACTAAATCTGCTTTTGATAAGAATTTTAAAGCTAAAGCCAATTCCACAAAACCTAAAACAACTTTCACGGTATTCATCCATCCTCCTGATTTTGGAAGACTTTGCAAAGCTTGCGGGAATAACGCCAAAAGTCCGAAAATAATCGCCCAAGCCAATCCGAAACCTGCCAAAGCAAAAGTCAGCAACATCGGAACGTTTGCCGATCCTGTAACCGCGCTTCCTAATAAACTTCCTAAAATTGGGCCTGTACACGAAAAAGAAACGATAACCAAAGTCAAGGCCATAAAGAAAATACCAATAATTCCGCCAGCTTCTTCTGCTTTTGAAGATTTGTTGGCGATCGAACTTGGTAATGTAATGTCGTAATATCCGAAGAAGCTTCCCGCAAAGAATATGAATATGATGAAAAATACGATATTCAGCCAAACGCTTGTGGAAATTTCGTTGAAGATATTTCCTGCAATTCCATCAATAATATGAAAAGGAATACTTAATAAAATAAAAATCAATAAGATGAAAAAACCATAAATCAATGCGTCTCTTTTACCTTTTGCTTTGTTTTTATTTCCTTTCGTAAAGAAAGAAACCGTGAGCGGAATCATCGGGAAAACGCAAGGCGTAAGCAAAGCGATCAATCCTCCAATGAAACCTAAAAATAAATACGTCCAATAATTTTCTGATGCCTCAACTGCAGCTGTTCCGCAATCTGTCAAAGGTTTTTTGAAATCTATTGACGCTATTTTCAACTGTTTCGGGTCAAGTTGAGAAGTTTCTGTAACAGTAATTGTTGAGTTGACAGGCGCAACAACGGTGACTTCTGTAGTTTTTGCCGTATCTTTTGTTACTTCCGGCATTTGCTCAGTTACAGTTTCAGGAGCATCTTTGGAAGTGATTTTTTGATTAAATTCTAATGTATTCGGAGCTAGACAAACTCTGTCGTCACAAGTCTGATAAGTGATTTCTGCAACAACATCGCCGGGTTTTGCAGGGTCTTTTAGTTTAAATTTCTGCTTAAAACCTGCCGAATTGGAATAATACACAATTGTCCCTCCAAAAGCTTCTGAAAACTCTTCATGTTTTTTTCCGACTTCCTGGAATTTTCCGATCAGCTCTATGTTTTTTCCGGATACAATATATTCGGTCGGAATTCCTGTATCTTCGGGAATATCTCTTGAATAAATATGCCAGCCGCTTTCCAAAGTTGCATTCAGAACGGCCTCATATTGATTGTTGCCTAAATCATTAACGGTGAATTTGAATTTTACAGGGTTTTTTATTTGTGCTGAAATTCCTACAAAAAGCGTTAAAAAAAACAGCAGGAATATTTTATTGACTGATTTAAACCACATATCGAGACTTATATTTAATTAAGAAAGTTTACAAAAATAGAGTTTTTTGAAGTTATTTACGAAGGTTTCATATCAAAACTTAAAGCTGTATTCCAAAGTTGCGATGAAACTACGCGTCAAACCATCCGGACGGATATCCCGAATCAAAAACGGAGCTCCTACATTTAACTGAAAAGCACTGGTTTGGTTGATGTTGTAATCTAAAAACAGATTTCCATTAATGGTTAAGCCTTGAGATTCTTCAATTTCCTGTTCTGCCCCCGAAAGATTGGTGAATTTATCATTGGAAAGATGGTAAATGTTTAATAAACCTGGAGTAATCTGAAACTTGTTGGTAATTCTGAAAGGATAAGAAACTCTTAACAAAACATCACCGCTTCTTTTAAAATCTTTGGTTGTCTGAAAACTTCTCAACGGTGAATTTACAGAATAATTTTCAGCAACAAACTGATTGTTGTTTTGTGACAAAGGTTGTTGTAAAGCCGCAACCAATTGTAGTTTTTTAATTTGGTATCCTGCTCCGACAATAAGGTCAAAAGTTCCTAAGCTGGATTGATAATCCATTGGTAAAGCTTCTCCGTTTTTACTTTTATTTCCGTTTGTTAAAGGGATTTTTGTGCCTAAAGTAAATGTAAGATTTTTATCAGCACGATAATTTGTACTTAAATAAATATCTGACAAACCAAATGTGCTTATATCATTTCCAGCTTGTGAAAGAGAAGTAACTTTGGCATTTATTCCAAACTTAGGATTGATTTGTCTGCTGTATTCTGCATATTGGCCAAAAACCGAAATATCATGGTCGGCGCTTCCGAAAGAAAAACCGACTTTCAATTGGTTTTTGTATACAGACATGGAATCATTCTGATGAGGTTTTAAGCTGTTTACAGTACAAAATCCTGCATCACTGCAACCTTGAGCCTGTAAAATGTTGGCAGCTGCAAATAGAAAAACAATGCAGAAATAGTGTATATAATTTTTTTCCATTTTGTGAAATTTAAGATTAATTATAAATTCGTCAGAATGTCTTCAATAGAAGCTCTTTGCTTGTAATCAGGATCAAAATGTCTCCATTTGATTTTCTTATTTTCATCGATAATGAATGTCGCTGAAACCGGCAGTCTTCCTGAATTGTCGGATCTGCTTTTTGCAAAATCATCTTTCAGCCTGGAATTGTAAAAATCCAATGTTTTCGTGTCTGGAGTGTAAAGTACATCAAAAGCTTCGGCGATTTTATATCCTTCGTCATACAAAACGGTGTAATTGGTTTTTGTTTTTTGAATAGTTTTTTCTATAAATTCAGGCTTTTCCGGTGATACAATGACCAATCTTGCGTTTTTAGCTTTAAGTTCCGGAGACAAATCCTGAAGTTTTTCGATATATTTATTACAATACGGACACCATTGCCCACGGATAAAAACCAAAACGATCTTCTGCTTTTGTTCGGATAAAGTAAATGTTTTCCCGAATTGGTCTTTTGCTGAAAACCCCTCAATTTTATCTCCAACCATTTTTCCTTTTACATCGCTGATGCTTTTAACGCTATTTTCTGAAGAAGAAACTTTGTTTAAAACAGACATTCCCACTCCGAAAAACTGTTCTGCATTGTAATATCCAAAATCATATTGAATCAATTCACCATTTTTATCTAGAAATAAAAAGGAAGGATAATTCACGATTTTAAATTTTTTTGCCAGCTCTTTTCCTTCTTTTTCTGCGTCAACGGCAAGATTTACGAAGTTTTTATTGAATATTTCGCCAAGCTTTTCATCAGTGAAAGTTTTTTTCTTCATCAGTTTACATGGTCCGCACCAGGTTGTGTACATGTCAATAAAAATTAATTTATTTTCCTTCTGTGCGATCTGTTTTGCCGCTTCAAGATCGATTTCCTGAAAATGAATGCCGTTTTTATTTTGTGCATTGATGAAAGTTCCAAAAAACAAACATAAACTGTATACAATTGTTTTAAACATAATATTGATATTTATAATTAAGTTCCCTAAAAGCAAAAATAATCACCCAAGTTGTGAGTGATTATTTGTAATTGATTGATTCTTAATAATTAAAATTTATTATTTTAATGGTTGTTAATCTTTGTAGTTTATATTTTAATAATCCAATTACTTTATCTCTCTTTTATAATATGCTATTCCAAAAGGATTGGTAGCTGTAGTAATTGTAGATTGTAAGGTTAATAAACCATTATTAATTGCATAAATGCTTACTTTATCCGCAGTAGCTCCGGAATGTGTTACAAAAAGCTTGTTTGCTGTTTCGTTTACTACTACATTGTGAGGTACGGCAGTTGTTGTAGAAGTAGGCATTCCCAATTGTGAAACGTCTGAAGTTTTGATAGAATATACCTGGTTTCCGGGAAGATTAGTTACAAAAAGATATTTATTATCATGAGAAGGGAAAATGCCGTGCGCTCCGGGAAAATTCTTTTGTTCGATTATATTGAGATTGCTTCCGTCCAAAACAAAAAGTTCGCCCGATTGACACGGGACATATAAGTTATTTGTACTTGGAATATGATACAGATGCGGGTCTTTTCCTACATTTATTTCTGCTGTTTTATTGAAGTTTGAAGTAGAATACATGAAAATTTTATCCGGCGTTGCAGGATCGGGACTGAAAACCGATACAAAAGCTTTGCTGCCGTCTTGTGTTACAAAAACGTCGTGAGGTTTCATTCCTACATCAATTGTTTTTACAACAGCATTTGTGCTGATATTAATTACAGATATGGTATTGTCAATGTCATTATTTACCCAAAGCTGGTTTCCGTTTCCTCCGGCCCACATATGGAAAACACCGGTTCCTACAGGGATAGAAGATTCAACGGTTTGTGAAGCAGGGTTTATCACAACTATCTTTTTTCCGGCTCTGTCTCCCACATAAAGCCTATCATTTTTTGGGACATATACAACATACATGGGTTCGGAATTGGGTATGGAAAGCGTTTTTATCAGCTCGTTGTTTTGAGAATTGATAAAGCTGACGCTTCCGGCTGCTTTGTTGGCGACTGCTACAATTTCTTCATAGCTGGGTTCGGGCATTAATGTAAAATCATCTTTACATTGAATTAAAAATGATGTGATTAACATCAAAAATAAGGTTGGAAAAATTAATCGTTTCATGAGTGGTATTTTTTTAAAATTACGTAAAATATTTATAAATCTTACTGTTAATTCCAAAATGTTTATAAAAATCACCCGTATATTTTAATTTTTAATGAATTTTTTTAAATAAATATTGATGAGTTAACCATGTTTATCCTTTATCTTCCTTATTTGCTCAATACATTTGTATTTTTGGTTTTGCGCATTATGTCTGCTGGAATATTGATATTTACTTTGAATTTCGTCAATATTTTTATTTTTCATAAAGATATCACTGATGAGATTTTTGCAATGATGCGAAATAGAATTCATATAATCATTCAGTTTGTCCCAATGATCGCGCTCGCTTTCTATCGCAAGATCAATCTCTTCCTGATTTTTCAGATAATAATTGTCTGGAATATCATTTAAAAATTGTCTGTTATTCAACTTTTTCAGCCACAGGTTTTTAGAAATCCCTGAAACATAATTGGCAAGGCAAGTGTAAGCTACGAAATTATCGGCGTGTAATTTTTCGTATAAAATAATCAGAGCATCCTGAAAAATGTCTTCAGCATCTTCGATATTTCCGCTGTTATTGAGTACAAACTTTTTTGTATAAATGAAGTACTTTTGATACAAAATACCGAAGGCAATGTTGCTATTTTGTTTAAAATCATCTATTGCTAAAGCATTTGTTTTTCTTTTATCCATAATATTTTCAGCACTTTTGTCGTGTTTTTGTCTGTCGAAAATCTTCGGTCTTGTCTGTAAGGAATTATTCCTAAAATCTGGTTTTCTGCATCGCAAAGCAACCAGGTTTTTTCTTTTTCGAAAAGAGATAATTTTTCGTCTTTAAAAAATTTTGAAACTTTCTTCTTTCCCGAAAATCCAATTGGATAAAAAAGATCGCCTTCCACTTTTTTTCTTAATTTTAAAGGCAATGTTATTTTTTCGGCATCAAAATCCCAATTAAATTCTTCGACTTCAATAATCTCTGAAAGATCAATATTTGCTTGATTTAGATGGAGATCGGAAGGATTGGTTAAAATGATTTCCTCAACGGATTCTTTGTTTTGGTTTATTTCTTTGATAACGAGCTGATTACGATTGATTGTCAAATGATGATTTTCTGAAAAAAAAGAACTTCCGGTTTTTGCTTTGAAAATTTTAGGGATTTCTTCTGTTTGCGAAAAGCCGTATTTTTTTAAGATTTCAAATTTTACAAAATCACTTTCGAGATTAAGTTTTTCTTTATCTAAAATGATATGATCCAAATGAAGCACGGAGATTTTTTTTTCGATATCAGCAATTTGTTTTTGCACGAAATCTTTAGTTTCATTCAAAAAAGACAAGCTTTTTCTAAAATTTTCAAGAAAATGATTATTTGTTTCCAAAAGTTTCGGAACTATTTCATTTCTGATTTTATTTCTTAAATAATCACTTTTTTTATTGGAAATATCTTCACGGAATTCAACATTATTTTTTTTAGCAAAATCATAAATCTCATCTTTAGAAAATTCTAAAAACGGACGGAGAATTTTATTTTCGTTGACGGGAATTCCAATTAAGCCTTTTATTCCTGCAGCTTTTGAAAGATTAATCACAAACGTTTCCAATTGGTCGTTCAGATGATGAGCCGTTACCAAATAATCCAGTCTTTCCTTTTGCTGGATTTCTCTGAAAAACCGATATCTTAAGTCTCTTGCCCAAAGCTGAATAGAATTTTCAGGTTTGTTATCTTTTTCCGAAACGGTATATAAATGAAACTTAATTTTATTTTTTTTGCAGAAATCTTCCACCAGCTTTTGATCCAGATCAGAATCTTTTCCACGAAGCTTATAATTAATATGCGCAACTTGGAATTTGAACTCAAAATCATCGAATAATGTTGTTAAAACCATAGAATCTACACCTCCGCTTACCGCCAAAAGATAAGTGTAGTTTGCGGGTGATTTTATACTATTTTGAAGCTGTTTTTTGAAGTTTGATTTTTCAAGCATAATGCTTAGAATTTCTTTTATACAAAGATAAACCTTATAATTAAAATGAATTTTGCTAACTTTGAAACCGTTTAAAATACATTATTTATGAAGATATTTAAAATTCTAGCAGTTTCTGCAATGGTGTTGGGTGTAACATCTTGTGTAAGTAAAAAACAGTATGACGCTCTGAGCGGTAACTACAAACAGTGTATCGAAAATATCGGTGAAAGACAAAGAGAAATTCAGGATCTGAAAGGGCAAAACTCTACTTTGACCGCAGAAAATAATTTGTTGAAAAGCCAGCATGACGCTCTGAAATCGTCTTTGGATGCATGTCTTTCAAATACAGGAAAAAGCTCTGCAAATATTGATAAGTTGGTGGGAGAGATCAATGCTTCAAACTCTTATATCAAGCAGCTTATTTCAGCAAATGCGAAAAATGACAGTTTAAATTTGGCTTTATCAAACAAGCTGAAAAGATCATTGGATAATGTAACGGACGACGATGTTCAGGTAAAAGTACTGAAAGGAGTGGTGATGATTTCGCTTTCCGATAAAATGCTTTATAAAACAGGAGATTACAACGTGTTGCCGGCCGCTCAGGAAGTTTTAGGCAAAGTAGCAAAAGTGATCAATGATTACGATAAATATTCTGTGCTGATTGAAGGAAATACAGATAATGCACCTCTAAATTCGCCTAATTTACCAAAAGACAACTGGGATCTTTCGGCTTTGAGAGGAACGGCGGTTGCTAAAGTTTTGCAGACTCAGTTTGGAGTTGATCCTTCAAGAATTACGGCAGGCGGACGTTCCGAATACAATCCTAAAGCTACAAACATGAGCGTTTCCGGAAGAGCAGAAAACAGAAGAACCGAGATTATCATCATGCCAAAACTTGATGAATTCATGAAGTTGATGGATATTACGCCTAAGAAATAATATCATAAAAATATTCATACACAATCCCGATAAATTTATCGGGATTTTTTATATTTAAGTAAAATTTAAAATAAACTATTATATGAGCTTTTTTGAAGAAGAAAATCCCGAAATGGACCGTTATCTGGAAAATCATGCTTCCTCAGAGCCTGAAATTCTCAGGAAACTGAGAAAAGAAACCTTTCAGAAAACCACGCAGCCACATATGATTTCTGGATATCAGCAGGGAAGATTGCTTACAATTATCTCAAAAATTCTGCAGCCTCAAAATATTTTAGAAATTGGTACTTTTACTGGTTATGCAACATTATGTATGGCTGAAGGATTGTCAAAAGGTGGTAAAATCATTACTTTGGATGTCAATGAAGATTTGGCTTATCTGCCTGAAAAATATTTTGGCGAAAGTGATTATTCGAGTCAAATTAATTTTAAGCTTCAGGATGCCAAAGAGTTTTTAAAAGAAACTGATGAGGTTTTTGATTTGGTTTTTATTGACGCCGATAAAGAAAATTACGCCGAATATTTTAGACTGATCAAGCCAAAAACGAAATCCGGATCTGTTATCCTATTTGACAACGTTCTTTGGTACGGAAAAGTTTTGGAAGAAAATCCAAAGCAAAAGTCTACTCAGATTATTAAAGAGCTGAATGATTTGGTTGCGAAAGATGACGATTTTGAAAATCTTATTTTACCTTTGCGGGACGGAGTCAATTTGCTTCGAAGAAAGTAGATAAAGCTGGTTTAAGATTGATATTTTTACAATTATTTAGACTTAGCCTAAAGCTATAACTTAATTTAAAATTAATGAATAAAGGAATTTGTATTGTTACTGTGGCGCCTGTACGTGCAGAAAATTCTGACAAAGCAGAAATTGTAACGGAAATTTTGTTTGGAGAAAGCGCAGATATTTTGGAAGTGAATAAAAACTGGACCAAAATAAAAATGCATTACGACGGATATGAAGGCTGGATGGATACCAAACAGATAAAACCTGTTGCGGATGAATATTTGGTAAACCGCAAAACCACAATGATTACAGAAGATTTTTCTTCTATAATGACCAATGACGGGCGCACTTTGCTTTCGATGGGATCTGAAGTGGAATATCCCGCTGTTGCTTCCCGCCGCAGTCATGATGTGCGCGAAAGTATTGCTTTGACGGCCAAAGAATTCCTAAACGTTCCTTATTTATGGGGTGGAAAAAGCTTTTTTGCAGTAGATTGTTCGGGATTTACGCAGTTGGTTTATAAAATTCATAATATAAAGCTTCCGAGAGATGCTTATCAACAGGCTGATGTGGGCGAAGTTTTAAGTTTCGTGGAAGAAAGCCAACCCGGAGATCTTGCTTTTTTTGAAAACTCCGAAGGTAAAATTATTCATGTCGGAATCATGCTCGAAAACCAGAAAATCATTCATGCTTCAGGAAAAGTGAGAATTGATACGTTGGATTCTACCGGGATTTTCAATAAAGAAATGAATAAGCATACGCATAAATTAAGAGTAATTAAAAGCATAATTTAATAATGAAAGTTTCCGGCTTTTTATTGTCTATCAATATTTTACTTCTTATTTTTATTTGGGTTTTTACTGCAACTATTTATGCAGGATTACCGGAAATTGTTCCTTCTCATTTTGCCGTAAACGGAACTGTTGACGGAGAAAGTGAAAAAAAAGCAATCTGGATTTTGCCTGCAATTGCGACATTTTTGTTCTTACTTCTTGTTGGTATTCCTAAAAATCCTGACTCGCCTTTGCTAAACGTTCCGAAAAGTTATCGTAATAAAGAAAGTTTAAAAACTTTAATGTACAGCATATTGCTTCCTGTATTACTTTTGTTAGCAGATACAATTGTAGAAAGCATTCTGATTGCTCAAGGAAAAATGCAGGAAATAAGCTTTGCTGTATTTATATTATTAGGATTATTGTTTGCTGTTTTAGGTTTACATATTTTCAAAATGCTTAAAGAAAGCAAAACGGAATCTCTAAAAATTAAAAATTGAAATTCCTTTACAATATATTCATTCAATTATTCATTTTCGGGATGAAGGGTTTTTCGTTGTTTAGTGATAAAACTAAAAAAGGCGTTGAAGGAAGAAAACAATCTTTAAATATTATTAAATCCAAGATTTCAAAAGCCGATAAAGTCATTTGGATGCATGCTGCAAGCTTGGGCGAATATGAACAAGGTTTGCCGGTTTTGGGACGATTAAAAATGCAATTTCCTCAACATAAAATTTTAGTTACTTTCTTTTCTCCATCAGGTTATGAGAATGTAATTAAAAAGAAAAATATTGCTGATGCTATTTGCTATTTGCCATTTGATACAGAGCAAAATGTTAAAGAATTTATCAAAGATTTTTCTGCTGAACTATTTTTTACGGTGAAGTATGATTATTGGTATAATCTTCTTGATGAGCTGAAGAAAAATAATGTAAGAACTTTTGTGATTTCAGCTTTATTTTATGAAAGACAATCTTTTTTTACATCTTACGGAAAATGGTTTGTAAAGCAGCTTAAAAGAAATGTAGACTGGTTTTTTCACCAGACGCAGCATTCTTATCTTTTGGCTAAAAGTATTGGTTTACAAAACTCGTCGGTAACTGGCGATACAAGATTTGATCGTGTAAAACACTTGAAAATGCGCGATAACCATGTCGATTTCGTTAAAGAATTTATTGAAGATAAAAAAACAATTGTATTTGGAAGTTCGTGGCAGGCTGAAGAAAAAATTGCCGCAATAATTTCTAAAAACAACCCGAATGTTAAGGTCATTATTGCTCCGCACGATTTAAAAAGAGTCCAAAACTTAAAACAAATTTTTCCGCATTCTATTCTATACAGCGAATTACAAAACCATCAACCATCAACCATCAACCATCAACTATTGATCATCGATAATATAGGATTATTGTCAAAACTTTATTCTTACGCAGATATTGCGGTTGTTGGCGGCGGGTTTCATGATGCTGGACTTCACAATATTCTTGAAGCGGCGACTTTCGGGATTCCTGTGGTTTTTGGAAATCATTATAAGAAAAATCCTGAAGCGGATGATTTGATCAAAGCAAAAGGCGCAAAATCTTTTGAAAACGAAAATGCAGCAGCAGCTTTTATTTCTTATCTTTTAAATAATGAAGAAATTCTACAAGAAATGTCTGAAAATGCAAATAATTTTGTCATTAAGCAGCCAAATTCTTCCGAACTGATTCTCCAGAAAATCTTGTCATTTTAAAAATCCTTCATTTTTTATTTCCTTTACAATTAAATCCAAATGATCGGGAATATTCTCACATTTCAGCCAATTAAAATCGAAACTATTATTGATACAGAGTTTTTCCAGATAAATATTTTCGTGGATTTTTATATCTAAATCTTCAAGCAATTCATCAATTTCGAGCCAATAATCTTCATCAATTTTTTTTACTAAAATTAAAGCTTTCAGGATTTTATTAATCAGATAAATGTAAAGTTTATAAATATTGTCGAATCTTTGCTGATTGAGTTTATCATTGTTTTCCAGAATCTTATTGATTAGAAAAAGATTCAGCGAAACTTCTCCAAATTTATCGGTAGTAACTTTTACGTGTTCGGTGATTTCTGCGCTTATTCTTCGGATAATTACCAGAAAATATTTCGGATTGCCAATATATTTTGAAGCTAAAAGTACTTTCTCATCAATATTTTCTTCCATTTGACTTCTTTTTTGGTCAACGGTTTCTGTATCGATCAGCTCAAAGTATAATTTTTTAGACAAAAGCTTGTCTTTTCTCAATAATCTGAAAATCAAACGGTCCTTTTCTATGGATGAAAAATTGCTCAATGCAGCTTTAAATTCTTTTGAATATTCCATCAATTAAATATTTTAGAGTATTTTAAAAAACCGTTAAAAGCCCAATTGGCTGTGTAATATAAAGATTTTATTGTTGAGAATTTCATAAAGTCTTTATAAACCAAATACTGATCTTTTATGATATTTTGTTTCTTTCTTGATACGCTGGTTGCATGCATTCTGTATTTTGCCATTGTTTTCGGAAGCGGTTTTCCGGTTGGTATCTTTTTTAACAAATTAAGCCACATCACATGATCTTCACGTTTGCTACCTTCAGGAAAATATTCTTTACCAATCCTTTGAGAATCGTACATTGATGAAAGTAAAGAAAGGCGGCATGTTTTTAATAAATTATTAAAAGTGACTTCTTTGTCGGCCTTAAAATCTTCAATTTTCGGAACCAAGTTTTCATCACATCTTGCATAATTGGAATAGGCGATTTCGGCATTTTCTTTCTTCATAAAACCGATCATTTCTTCAAGGAAATCAGGTTCCCAGAAATCATCAGCATCCAAAAAAGTAATATATCTTCCTGTCGCATTTTGCAACGAAATATTTCTTGCATGTCCTGCGCCGCCATTTTTTTCGGTAATGCTGAGTTTTATTCGCGGATCATTGATGTTCTTAATAATTTCAACGGAGTTGTCGGAAGAATGGTCATCCGTTATCAGCCATTCCCAATCTGTAAAAGTCTGGTTTTTTACAGAATTAATCGTTTCCTCCAAAAATTTTGAAGAATTGTAGCAAGGCGTGATGATTGAAACTTCAGGCATTCAGTATTTTTAGCAAATATAAGGCTTTGGAAACAGTCTTTAAAAGCATTATTAGCATGAAAATATAAATTATGATTCCAAAATTGAAAAAAAATGATTGTCTTTTTAAAAAAAATCATAATTTTAAGCCTTGAAAAATTTGATATATGAAGAAATTAGCATTAATATTTGCATGTTTGTCATTAATGATAGCTACGGGATGTAATGATGATGATGATAAAAAAGCACAGGAGTTTCCAATTGTTGGAACTTGGAAACCTGTAAAAGAAGTAAGAACAGTGGTTGACAATGCGGGTGCCGGAGTGAGCGATGAAATCGATTATACAACGTGTCAGCAGGAATCTAGATGGGTTTTTAATGAAAATAGTTCGGGGAAAAGAAGTGATAAGGACGAAGCGGGTGTACCTTTGACATGCTCAACAATTTCTGAGCGTAACTTCACATACATTTACAACAACAGCGACAAAAATTTTGAAATCAAATATCAAGGAACAGTAGTTTCAGACAAAGGAAAAGTAGTTTTGCTGGATGCAGAAACTCTAAACCTTAAAATCGAGGATATGACAGATCCTGCTTTATATAAGTCTACAACATATACTTTTAAGAGAATTACGCAATAATTCGATAAGAAAGATATTGACAAATATACAGATCTCATCTTCGGATGAGATTTTTTGTTAAGCACATCATTGTAATTAATCAAAAATTAAATTTACAATTCTTTTAAAATCATTATTTTTGCGATCTTGATTTAGAAGTAAAAAATCTAATATCTAAAAATCTAACATCTAATATCTATAAAAAGTGTTTTACGATCATCAGCAGATAGAAAAAAAGTGGCAGAAATATTGGGAAGAAAACCAAACGTATAAAACTTCCGATAAAACCGACAAGCCTAAATTTTATGTTCTCGATATGTTTCCTTATCCATCGGGAGCAGGGCTTCATGTAGGTCATCCGCTTGGATATATTGCTTCCGATATTTACGCGAGATACAAAAGACATCAGGGTTTCAATGTTCTCCATCCTGTTGGGTATGATAGTTTTGGGCTTCCTGCTGAGCAATATGCAATACAGACTGGAACGCATCCTGCGATTACAACCGAGCAAAACATTACAAGATACGAAGAGCAATTAAGAAAAATAGGTTTTTCATTTGACTGGAGCAGGGAAGTGAGAACTTCTGACGCTTCTTATTATAAATGGACACAGTGGATTTTCATTGAATTGTTCCATTCTTGGTATAATAAAGATACAGACAAGGCGGAATCTATCTCAACTTTGATCAAACATTTTGAAGAAAAAGGGACATTAGATTTAAATGCCAATCAAAACGACGAATTAAACTTCACTGCAGAAGAATGGAAAAACGCTTCTGATATTGATAAAGAAGATATATTATTAAATTATCGTTTAGCTTACAGGGCTGAAACGACTGTAAACTGGTGTCCGGCTTTAGGAACAGTTTTAGCCAACGATGAAGTGAAAGACGGAAAATCCGAAAGAGGAGGTTTTCCTGTTTTTCAAAAGAAAATGATGCAATGGAGTATGAGAATTTCTGCATATTCGGAAAGATTATTGCAAGGTTTAAAAACTCTTGACTGGCCGCAGCCTTTAAAAGATTCACAAGAATATTGGATCGGAAAATCTCAAGGCGCGCAGGTGAAATTTGATGTTGACGGTCATAATGAAATCGTTGAAGTTTTCACGACAAGACCTGACACCATTTTTGGAGCGACTTTTATGGTTTTGGCTCCGGAAAATCCTTTAGTGGAAACAATTACTACAGCCGAACAAAAAGCTGAAGTAGATAATTATATTGAAGAAACTTCCAAGAAAACCGAAAGAGACAGAATGTCTGACGTGAAAAACGTTTCAGGTGCTTTCACGGGAAGTTATGCGATCAATCCTTTCAGCAATGAAAAGATGCCGATCTATATTTCAGATTATGTATTGATGGGCTACGGAACGGGAGCTGTAATGGCTGTTCCTGCGCATGATGAGCGTGATCACAGATTTGCAAAGAAATTTAATCTTGAAATTAAGAAAGTTGTAGAAACTGAAGAAGACGTTCAGGAAAAATCTTTTGATTCCAAAACAAGTGTTTGTGTCAATTCAGATTTCTTAAATGGCTTAACTTATGACGAAGCAAAAGCATTAATCATAACTGCAATTGAGAAAAAAGGAATTGGCCAGGGAACTACAAATTACAGACAACGTGATGCGATTTTCTCAAGACAAAGGTATTGGGGCGAGCCGGTTCCTATATATTATAAGGATGGAATGCCTTACACATTGCCAAATTCTGCTTTGCCTTTGGAACTTCCTGAAGTTGAAAAATATTTGCCGACCGAGGACGGAGATCCGCCATTAGGAAATGCAAAAACTTTTGCGTGGGACGAAGCAAACAAAAAAGTAGTTGCTACAGATTTAATTGATGATAAAACGGTATTTCCTTTAGAATTGTCTACAATGCCGGGTTGGGCGGGAAGTTCTTGGTATTTCCTTCGATATATGGATCCGAATAATGATGAGGTTTTTGTTCAAAAAGAATTGACCGATTATTGGGGACAAGTAGATTTATATATTGGAGGCAGCGAACACGCGACCGGCCATTTATTATATTCCCGTTTCTGGAATATGTTTTTAAAAGACAGAGGGTATATTAATCATGACGAGCCTTTCCAGAAATTGATTAATCAGGGAATGATTTTGGGAATGAGTGCTTTTGTGTATAGAATTGATGGTACTAATCAATATGTATCTAAAAATTTAGCAAAAGATTATCAAACTCAGGCAATACATGTTGATGTATCTTTATTAAAAGGAACATCTGATGAATTGGATATTGAAGCCTTCAAATCTTGGAGACTGGATTACGCAGACGCTGAATTTATTTTAGAAGACGGAAAATACATCACAGGTCGTGAAGTAGAAAAAATGTCTAAGTCTAAATACAATGTTGTAAACCCAGACGATATCTGTGAAGAATACGGAGCAGACGGTTTAAGATTGTACGAAATGTTTTTAGGTCCTTTAGAACAATCCAAGCCTTGGAATACACAAGGTCTAAGCGGAGTTTATGGTTTCTTAAAGAAATTTTGGAATTTATACTTTAATGGAGAGGTTTTTGAAGTGTCTGATGAAGAACCTACAAAAGCTGAATACAAAGTTTTGCATACCTTAATAAAGAAAGTGGTTTACGACATTGAAAACTTCTCTTTCAACACGTCAGTTTCTTCTTTTATGATCGCTGTCAATGAATTACAGAAAATAAAATGCAACAAACGCAATATTTTAGAACCTTTAGCCGTTATTATCTCCCCTTACGCTCCGCACATTTGTGAAGAGGTATGGAATTTGCTTGGTCATAATACATCAATCGAATTTGAGCCATTCCCGGTTTTGAACGAGGAATATTTGGTAGAAGACGAAATTGAGTATCCGGTAAGTTTTAATGGTAAAATGAAATTTAAAATACCACTTTCCGCAGCGTTATCAGCGCAGGAAGTGGAAGATTTTGTGGTAAATGATGCAAAAACTCAACAGATTCTGGAAGGTAAAACCCCTAAAAAAATAATTGTGGTGCCTCAAAGAATTGTAAATATCGTAATTTAAAAAAAAATTAACATTGGTAATTTCAGAATTTTAGAGCCTTAATTTTTTTGATTTTTTAATATATTTTATAAAACTGATAAATATCATCAATTATTTTAAATATAATTACAATATCAAAATCGTATCAAATTTCTGTTATCAAAAAAAGGCGAAATGTTTATTTGAGACTATTGGATTTTAATTAATTTTGCCTTTATTTTACAACCTTAAAATTTTAAAACAATATAATTTAGTTAAATATGGAAATGAATGTTTCAAAAAATGATGAGCAAGTAGTTGCTAAAAAAGCAGGAGGTCTTAATCCAGCTGTAATTATTCCTATTCTATTAGTTATAGGAATTTGTATTTATTTATTCGTTCTTGGTAGTCCAGGAAACTTTAAAGATGCAGACAAACTAGGAAGTGGTTCTGTTGCTTTCTCAAGTGTTGAAGGAAAAGACATTCATCCGGATTCGTTTTTGGGGATTATCTACAAAGGAGGAGTTATCGTACCAGTTTTGATTACTTTCATGATCACTGTAATCGTTTTCTCTTTCGAAAGATATTTCGTGCTTGGTAAAGCATCTGGGAAAGGTAACTTGGATAACTTTGTAGTAAAAGTAAGAAGCTTGCTAAACCAAAACAGAATTGATGAGGCTTTAGAAGAATGTGACAGACAGGAAGGTTCTGTAGGTAATGTAGTAAAAGAAGGTCTTACAACTTACAAGGCTTTATCAAATGACACTACTTTAAACAAAGAACAAAAAATGGTTGCTCTAAACAAAGCTATCGAAGAGGCTACAACTCTTGAGATGCCAATGTTGGAGAAAAACATGATGATTCTTTCAACTTTAGGTACTGTTGCTACGCTAATCGCACTTCTTGGAACGGTAATCGGGATGATTAAAGCATTCTTCGCATTAGGTTCTGGTGGTGGTACTCCGGATGCTGCTGCACTTTCTACAGGTATCTCTGAAGCATTGATCAACACGGCTTTAGGTATTGGTACTTCAGCAATTGCAATTATGCTTTATAACTATTTTACATCTAAAATTGATGGATTGACTTATAAGATCGATGAGATCGCTATGAGCATCCAGCAGTCTTTTGCAGAATTCAACTAAGAATTTTGTAGCAAGATATTTGCATTGTAAAAGAAGTTTAATTAAAAATAAATAAAATAATGGCGAGAGTCAAACCAAAAAGACACGGAGTAATTACGGATATGACGGCAATGTGTGACGTTGCATTCCTATTACTTACGTTCTTTATATTGACCACTCAGTTTAAAAAACCTGATGTGGAACAGATCAAACCGCCATCTTCAATCTCAGAAAAATTACTTCCTGATGCTAGTTTAATGACTATCAACGCTACACCGGACGGAAAATTCTATTTCCAGCCGGTTGATAATGCAAGGGAAAGATCAGAACTTTTAGATAAAATGGGTGAAAAGTATGGTATTGCTTTTGACAACAATCAGAAAGTTGCATTTCAGAGAGTTCAGGCAATTGGAGTTCCTATGAACCAGTTGAAAAGCTATCTTGCTTTACCTGAAGATGAGCAGAAAAATTTTAAGAGTCCTACAGGGATTCCTATGGATAGTGTAAATAGACAATTAGTGGACTGGGTACAGCAAAGTTTGAGCGTAAATCCTGATTACAAATTAGCAATCAAAGGAGACGTCACGACAGAATACCCTAAAGTTAAAAGTTTATTTGAAGGTTTAAGAGATATTAAGTTTCTAAACTTTTGGTTGATAACGTCACAAGAAGGTAAACCTAATGAATAAAATCATTTAGAAATGGCAGAAGTACAAGTACAGGAAAAAGGCGCCAAAGGCGGTAAGGTACGCTCCAAGAAACAGAGTACCAGAGTTGATATGACTCCGATGGTGGACTTGGGTTTTCTATTGATTACCTTCTTTATGTTCACAACGACATTTAGCAAACCAAATGTGATGGATTTAGGGCTTCCGGCAAAACCGGATCCTAATGCTCCAAAACCACCTCCAACAGAGATAGACCTTTCAAATTCAGTAACTTTGTTATTGGGTAAAAATAATAGAGTTTTTTGGCACCAGCAAGACCAAGCAGGTCTTAATGACCAGACTTTAATTGAAACTACCTTAGATAGAGAAGGAATAAGAGAGATTATTAAGCAAGCAAAAACAAGGGCTAAAAAGAAAGAACTGTTTACAGTGATTATTAAGCCTACTGATGATGCAGTATATAAGAACTTTGTAGATATTCTTGACGAAATGGCAATTACACAAAGCGAAAGATATGGGGTAACCGATCTTAAGCCTTATGAAAAAGCTATTTACGACAAGAAAGTAGGAAACTCCGGTGCTCCGGCTCCTGCAACAAAGTAAATTAACTAAAAATTTGCAATATAATGGCAGATGAAAATGTTTACAGTCAGAATCTTACTTTAGATGAGATTGTATTTGAAAATAGAAACAAAGAATATGGTGCCTATGATTTAAGAAGTCAGTATCCAAGATTACTGACTAAGTCATTCTTAATTGGGACTTCGCTATTCTTGGTTGCTGCTTTGAGCCCTTTTATTTATTTGACAATCAAAAATATGAACGCTCCTGCAAAACAGGAAGTAAAAGTAGATTTGGTAGATATATTGGAAGAGGATAAAATCATAGAAGAAGTAAAAGAAGAAGAACCACCTCCACCACCTCCTCCAAAGGAAGAGGAAAAGATTGAGATTATCCAAAATGTAGTTCCGGAACCGGTAAAAGCTCCAAAAATTGAGACTCCACCGCCACCAATTTCTAAACAAATTGAAACAACTACAGGTTTGGTAAATCAGGAAGGGGTAAAAGCTCCGGCTTATACACCGCCACCGCCACCGCCATCTACTGGTACTAAAACTTCTACAGCTGAAGTAAAGCCACAGGTAAGTGAAACTCAGGTTTATACAGAAGTAGAGCAGACGGCAGAATTCCCTGGAGGAATCAATGCTTTTAGAAATAAAGTTTCTAGTAACTTTGATGGTTCAGCAATGAATGGTGATGAAGGAACTGTAAAAACTGAAGTAACTTTCGTAGTTGAAAGAGACGGATCAATTACAGATATAAAAGCTAATGGTAAAAATTCAGATTTTAATTCTGAAGCTATTAGAACGATTAAGTCAATTAAAAATAAATGGACTCCGGCAAAAATCAATGGTAAATCTGTTCGTTATAGATTTAGATTACCATTAACGATGAATTTTGAAGGCTAATTTATCTTTAAATATTAATTAAAAAAGAGAAGCTCATGCTTCTCTTTTTATTTTTTTTAATACTTTTGTTGTATGATGTTCAATTGGTTATCCTTAGTTACAGGATTGTTTTATATAGTTTTAGGAATAGTAATTATTGTTTACAAATTTTTCTTTACTGTTCTTGAGCCTACAGTTGCTTACCCGCTTGGTGCGTTGGTAATGCTGTATGGAGTTTTTAGAATTTGGAGAGCAATTTCAAAAATTAAAAAAACAGGAGATAATGAATAAATTTAAGCTCATATTTATTCTTCTGTTTGCTGTCATTGTAAGTTGTAAAAAAGAAGAAAAGTCTCCATCTTATCATAAAGGTGAGATGACTATTTTAACTGATGAATCATTTAAAAGTGTAACAGAGGCTTTAGCTGACGGATATATGATTACTTATCCTGATACAAAAATTAAAGTTGTTACTAAAAAAGAAGACTTAGGCTTTTTGGATTTATTAAATGATAAGGCTAGAATTGCAGTAATGTCTAAAGATTTGTCTGCGGAAGAGATAAAAGCCTATGAAGAACAGGTTGATTTGAAGTTCTTACCTGCGAAATTTGCTGCTGACGCCGTAGTTTTTGTTGTTCCCAAAAGTTCATCCAAAACAAGCATTACGATGGATGAAATAAAAGCAGGAATGCAATCTGAAGACAAAAATTTTATTTTTGACGGAGCGAATTCTAGTAATTTGAATTTTGTAGCTCAGAAATTAAACAAACTTCCGAAAGACTTAAAGTTTTCAATTATTCCCGGAAGTGCAAATGTGATTGAAGAACTGAATAAATATCCAAATAAAATCGGAGTTATTGGCTTAAACACAATAAGTAGACCTTATGATAAAAAATCCGAACAGTTGAGAGAATTAATAAAGATTTTACCTGTACAAACAGATGAAAAACTGTATTCTCCTGATTTTGAAGGTTTACGCGAAATGAAATACCCTTTTACAAGAGTTCTTTATTTCTTAACAAATGAAGGGAATTTTAACATTGCCAATGGCTTTATAAGATATTCATGCACACAATTGGGACAGATGATTGTTCAGAAAGAGGGACTTCAGCCTTATAATATTTACAGAAGAGAAGTTCAAATACGTTAAATAATATTAAATTAATCTTTATCCCGAAATATTTTTTTTATTTTGGTCCAGAAATTGTGTTTAGATTAATTCAATTTAGAATAATTCAATTTTTAGAAATATATAATGAAAGATATGATGATTATGAATGTAAAGAAGATTGCTCTCGGAGCGTCGGTTGTTTTTTTTAGCAATTTTGCGATTGCACAAACATTGCAGGATGGAATAAACAGTATTGATAGTGATAAATATGCTCAGGCAAAAAATAATTTCACTCAAATGGTTGCTAAAGAGAATACGGCAGAAAACCATTTTTATTTAGGAAATACATATTTAAGACAAGCAGAACCGGATTTTGCTACAGCAATTGAAAGCTTTAACAAAGGGCTTGCAGCAGACAAAAAAAGTTATTTAAATAAACTAGGTTTAGCTACTGTAAAGTTGGGTAAAGGAGATAAAAGTGCTATTGCTGAAATTCAGGCAATTGTGTCAGATTCTCGTGAAAAAGATGCTGAAGTGCTATTCAGAGCTGCAGAAGCATTAACGTTATTTGAAAAGAATAATTCTCCGGATTTAGCAATTCAGTATTTGAATAAAGCTATTGAAAGAGCTAAAAAAGATGTTCCTGCTTATTATTATTATACGCTTGGTGATGCTTATAGGTTAAAAAGAATGCCTGGTGATGCAATGTCAGCTTACGATAAAGCATTGCCTTTAGCTAAGAATAAAGCGTCCGTATATACAAGAATCGGAACACTTTGGATGGCTGCACAACAATGGCAACAAGCTAAAACAAGTATAGATAAAGCGATTGCGACTGATCCGACGTATGCGCCTGCTTACAAAGCATTAGCGGCTTACGATATAAAGTATCAGGAAAATGCTAAGGCAACTCAGGATTTGATCAATTATACAAAATATGCTGATGAAGATCCGTATACACAGTTGGAAATTGCGAAACTTTATTTTACAAATGAAGATTATGCTAATTCAAAAGCAACGTTAGATAAAATATTTGATAAGATAAATGATCCTATTAAATTTAAATTAAGAGCTTATATTAATTATGCAGACGGTCAATATGCAGAAGCAAAACAAAATATGGATACTTTTGTTTCTCAGGCTGAAAAGTCAAGAGTATTGCCGGCTGATCAAGGTTTACAAGGGCTTATTGCTGCCGGATTAGCTAAAACTGAAACTGATGCAGCTAAAAAAGCAGCTCTTCAGACAGAATCTCAACAGAAAGTTGCTATTGCCAAAGCTGCTAAAGATGAGACATTAAAGTGGGATATGGAGCTGATAAAACTTAATGGAGGAGGAGCTAATCAAGCGTCTATTGATGCAGGACCAACTTCTCCGGAAATTGAAACTTTGAAAAAACAAGTGGCTTCAAACCCACAAGATTCTGACGCTTTATACAAGCTTGCAACTGCTTATCAGGATATTAAAAACTGGGACGGAGCTATTGTTACATGGCAGAAAATGAGCACGTTGCTTCCAGATTGGGCACCGGCTTATTACAGTCAGGGGTACGCTTACCAACAAAAAGGAAACAATGAAGCTGCAAAAACTTCTTACGAAAAGTACATTAGTACAGTAAAACCGGCTGAAGTTGAAGCAAACAAACAAACACTTTCCTATGCTTATTTTGCAGTTGCATATCTTGAAAAAGATAAAGATTTGGCAAAAGCAAAAGATTATGTTGCAAAATCATTACAGCTAGATCCTACATATCAGGATGCAGTTAAGCTTAATGCAGAACTCAACAAACCTGCAGAAGGTCAATAAATAATTTAAATTATAGATATTAAAACTTCCCATACACAATGTTTGGGAAGTTTTTATTTTAAACATTATATTTGAAGCTATGAAAACAGATATTCTTGCTTTTGGTGCTCATCCGGACGATGTCGAATTAGGATGTGGCGGAACTATTGCCAAATTGGTCTCGGAAGGAAAAAAATGCGTAATTGTAGATCTCACGAAAGGAGAATTGGGTACGCGTGGAACAGATGAAACCCGGAAAGAAGAAGCCGAAGCAGCAATGAAGATTTTGGGAGTTTCGGCTAGAGAAAATTTAGGAATGAAAGATGGTTTTCTTGTCAATTCTGAAGAATATCAAATGGAAATTGTAAAAATGATCCGTAAATACCGCCCGGAAATCGTTTTAGCCAATGCAATCGATGATAGACATCCTGATCATGCAAAAGCTGCTAAATTAGTATCAGATGCATGCTTTTTGGCAGGCTTAAGAAAAATAGAAACTGTAGTGGAAGGTGAAGTTCAGGAAGTTTGGAGACCAAAGCAGATTTTTCATTACATCCAATGGAAGAATATTCAGCCTGAATTTGTAATTGATATTTCGGAACACCTTGAAAAGAAACTGGAAGCTTGTATGGCTTTTAAAACTCAGTTTTATGATCCTATGTCCACAGAACCGGTAACGCCAATTGCTACAAAAGACTTTTATGAAAGCCTTACTTACAGAGCTCAGGACTTAGGCAGATTGTCTGGTGTTGCCTTTGCAGAGGGCTTTACGACTGAAAAGCTGCTTGCTCTGAAAAATTTTGAAGGAATTATTTTGTAATTAAAAAATCTTCCATATATTTGCACTCACAAAACGGTGATTGTAGCTCAGTTGGTTAGAGCGTCGGATTGTGGTTCCGAAGGTCGGGGGTTCGAGACCCCTCATTCACCCAGATAAACACATTTTCTTTTGAAAATGTGTTTTTTTATTCCTAAAAAAAGCATCTGAAGAGATGCTTATGTTTTTTTCTATATATTCGGTTTAGTTCTTTAGGTTTAAACTTCTTCGTCGGAATCTATCGTATAAGTTTTGCTTTTAAAGTCTTTATCATGCTTTTCAGATATTACATCTTCACCTTTTTCATTGATGATAAAATCTGTAGATTCATTAAACATCTCTTGAAAACTCTTAAAATCTTCTTTGTAAAGATAAATTTTATGTTTCTCGAATGTTGCTTCTCCATTCTCTCCGAAATTCTTTTTACTTTCGGTAATCGTAAGATAATAATCCCCCGCTTTCGTCTCACGCACATCAAAGAAATAAGTTCTTCTTCCTGCTTTTAACACCTTCGTGAAAATTTCATTTTCATGGCGTTCCTTGTATTCACTCATTGTTAGATATTTTTTTAATCTTGTTAAGAACAAATATAAAAGTTTTCTTTTAATCACAAAATTTTTTTTATGATTTATTTAACAATTCTAAAAGAAATGGCTAAGCGGTTACAGAATTGGTAATTTCTGTAAGGTTGATGATCTTATCTGCCCTTTGAGCGCTAGACTCTCTGTGCGTGATAATTATAGAGGTTGCGTTATGAATTTTGGTATCTATATTTTCCAGAATATTCTGCTCAGTTTCTGTATCTAAAGCAGATAGAGAATCATCAAAAATAATAATATTTGGGTCTTTTATCAATGCTCTGGCAATACAAATTCTTTGTTTTTGGCCTCCCGAAAGCATCACTCCGCGCTCACCAACCATGGTTTTGTACTGTTCTTTGAAACCAACAATGTTTTTATGAACGTCTGCAATTTTTGCATATTCGACAACTTTTTCGTGAGAAGGATTGTCGATGGCAAAGCCTATATTATGCTCAATTGTATCTGAAAATAGATAACTTTCCTGCGGAATGTAGCCTATATATTTTCGATAATTTTCGAGATTATGTTCTTTAAGATTTTTCCCGTCGATCAAAATTTCACCTTCCGTCGGATCGATTAATCTACATAGAAGAAGGGCTATTGTAGATTTTCCACTTCCGGTTTTCCCCATAATAGCGAGTGATTGCCCGGCTTTTATTTTAAAACTTAAATTATCTAAAGCTTTAATTCCTGTATTTGGGTAAACATATGAAACGTTCCTGAACTCAATATCACCTTTTATAGGATAATTTTCAGAGCTTTTGTTGATGACTTCAGACTTTTTGTCTAAAAATTCATTAATTCTCTGCATTGAAGCCTCTGCTCGTTGATTAATTGATGTTACCCAACCGACCATAGAAAATGGAAAGATCAAAGTATTGATGTACATGAAAAAATCAGCAATTTTACCAATGCTTAATTCTCCGTCGATATATTTTTGTCCGCCAATTACAATAATTGCTACGTTTAATAATCCAATTACAAATAAAATAATTGTAAAAAAATATGCTTCAGTTTTTGCTAAATCTAACGCTTTGTTTTGATAATCGGTAACCTTAATTCCGTAGTTTTTCTTGATATATTTTTCTTTAGCAAAAAATTTCACAACCCTGATACCCGAAAAACTATCCTGCACAAAAGTTGAAATTGCAGACTGACTTTTCTGCATGATTTTCGACTTTTTATTGATAATTGAGCTTACTTTATAAATGATAAAAGATAAAATGGGAAGCGGCAACAACGTCCAAAGCGTCATTGATACATCTGTTGTTATCATATAAATACTCGTTATGATAACAAGAACGACTAAATTGACAACATACATTACTCCCGGTCCAAGATACATTCTTACCGCGACAACATCTTCACTTAGCCTGTTCATAAGGTCTCCAATAGTAGTTTTTTTATAGTCGGTAAGAGACAATTCCTGATAGTGTCTATAGATTTTATTTTTTAGTTCATATTCAATTCTTCTTGATGCAACAATAATGGTCTGCCTCATCATAAAAGTAAAAAAGCCGGTAAGCAAGGAGCAGCCTACAATGATAGCCACATAAATCAGGACTTGTTTATTGAAGCCCATTTGCCCGCCTTTAGTAAGCTCATCGACAGATTTCCCGACAAACTGAACTTTATAAGTATTGAAAAAATTGCTGGCAATAATAAATAACAACCCCCAAAACAATAATATTTTGTGCTTCCAAAAGTAAGGGTTCAGAGTTTTTAAAGCTTTCATAAACTCCTGCAAAATTACGGAAAAAAAGTTTCATATTTAATGCAGAAAGAGGTTGTGTTTTGATTTTTGAGTTCATTATCAAATTGTACAGCTTCCATCTTCAAACAATTTTGCTTATCTTTGCACCCATAAAAAGCTCTTTGAATGTTAGGAAGAAGACAAATCCGTGAAAAAGTAGTAGAAAGTGTATATTCTTACTATCAAAATCCTATTAAATTTGATGTTTTAGAAAAAAACATGTTCTCAGGAATAGAAAAGATCTATAATCTTTATATTTATGAACTCAACTTTTTGGTAGCTCTTAAAAATCTTGCCGAAAATCAAATGGAAATTGGTAAGAATAAATACTTAAAAACAGATTCTGAGATCAATCCCAATCAAAAATTTATTAATAATCAGGTTTTGATCAAGCTTGAAGAAAATCCTGAAAGACTTTTTTTCACAGGACAGCATAAAGATCTGAAGTGGGATTTGCACGACGATATGCTTGTGAAAACTTTCCAGAGAATGACGGCTGGAAAAAGATATCAGGATTTTATGAAAGAAGATGGCTATTCTTTTGAAGAAGATCAGAAATTTATCGGAAAATTGTTTTTAAGATATATTGCTGAAAATGAAGACTTTCATGATTATATCAGTGACAGAGAATTGACTTGGTCCGATGATATTCATATTGCTAATTCAATGGTTCAGAAAACGATCGGTTTTATAAAAGAAAACGAAGATAGCAGAACTTTGATCAAAATGATTAAAGATGAAGATGATAAAAATTTCGCAAGCAAGCTGCTAAGAGATACGCTTAATAACTGGGAAATCAACGAGAAAAAACTTTCAGAAAGATTAGAGAATTGGGATTTGGAAAGAGTTTGTTTGATGGATAAAGTTATTTTGACGACAGCCATTTCGGAACTTGATAATTTTCCTTTTACACCTTCAAGAGTAATTATTAATGAATATATTGAGATTGCAAAAGTGTTTGCTACAGACCGATCCAATATTTTCATCAACGGAATTTTAGATAAATATTGTAAAGATTTAAATAGAATATAAACAAAATATAACATGAAAAAGACGTTATCAATTATCGCTTTGTCTATCATAGGCTTTGGTTTAGTTTCTTGTAAAAAAGAAAATAAAGAAGTTCAAAATCAGGAAGTTTTTGGGATGGATACTGTAGGTTTGGACAGAACACCTTCAGATTCAGTTTTGGCTCCGACATCTTCGGAATCTACAACACCTGCCGCTTCCAATCAGCCACTTACAACAATTGCATTATCTCAAAGTAATTTCGATTTCGGAAATATTAAAAAAGGGGATAAAGTAGAGCATGTATATGAAATAACTAATACAGGAACGAATCCTTTGGTGATCTCTGAAGTAAAACCTGGATGCGGCTGTACAGCTCCGGAATTTACAAAAGATCCTATTTTACCCGGTAAAACAGGGAAGATCACTTTAAGCTTCGATTCTACAAACTTTGACGGAAGTGTTCAAAAATTTGCGGACGTTTATGCTAATGTAGATAAAGCTCCTATAAAATTAACTTTTTCAGCTAATATTCAACCATAATATAATGAATATGTTAACAATATTTTTACAAGCTGCACCTGGCGGAGGTTCATCTCCAATGATGCTTATCATGATGGGTGTAATGTTTGTCGGTTTTTATTTTTTAATGATAAGACCACAAATGAGAAAGCAAAAACAGGAGAAGAAATTCCAGGAAGAATTAAAAGTTGGAAGCAGAGTAGTGCTTACTTCGGGGCTTCATGGAAGAATTGCTCAAATTCAGGATGATGGTTTTGTTATTGAAACTTTATCAGGTAAACTGAAATTCGAAAAAGCGGCTGTTTCAAGAGAATTTACAGATACGCGTTTCGGTGATAAAGCAAAAGCTGCCGAAAAAACTGCAGAGAAAAAAGAAATCGAAACTACTGAAAAGAAATAATTTTTTTAGTTTTAAGATATAAAAACCGGCGCTGTGAACGAAGTTCACCGCGCCGGTTTTTTAGAATCATTATTGTACGCTGTCATTCTGAAAAGAAGCAAAGCATAGTGAAGAATCTCACGTTAATAATCTTAATAACTCAACTTTAAACTTAATGGTTTAATTAACTTTTGTGAAAATTTTTGTCAAATAAGTGTTTAATAAAAAAATTATCTTTGCCTAATGAATCAAAACACAAGCAAAACCGTTCTTATTCTGGGCGCAAATTCCGATGTTGCCAAACAATGCATCAAACAATATTCAGAAAAAGGGTTTTCAATAATTGCGGCTTCTCGAAATACAAAATCTTTAGAAAAATTTATTAAAGAAAACCATTTAAAATCAATAATCACGATTTTATATTTTGATGCAGAAGATTTTGATTCACATCAGAAATTTTATAATGAACTTCCAACAAAACCTCATATCGTAGTTTATGCAGCAGGATTTTTAGTTGATAATGAAAAAGCGTTGAGAGATTTTAAAGGAACTCAGCAAATGATGAAAGTCAATTATATAGGCGCTGTTTCTATCCTGAACATTATTGCGATGGACGAAAGCAATAAAAATTTAGAAAGAGTCATCGGCCTTTCTTCACTTTCAGGAGTAAGAGGTCGAAAAAGTAATTTCGTTTACGGAAGCACAAAAGCAGCTTTTACGCAATATTTAGCAGGCTTAAGACAGGAATTAGGTTCAAGAAAAATAATCGTTAATGCTTTAGTAATCGGATATATCCGAACAAAAATTAATGAAGGTTTACAATTGAACGAATCATTAATCATGGAGCCGGATTATGTTGCAAAGCACATCGTGAATGCCGGAAATTCCTTCACAATCGTTCCAAATTTTAAATGGAAATTGATTTATTTTATTTTGAAAATTTTGCCTGAAGATTTGGTTGCCAAATTACCTTAATTACTCAACATCCTGCAACAATTCCAGTGCCTTTATCATATCTATTCCTTTTCCTAAAACGGGTTTAAATAAATCTCCTTTTTCTTTAATTCTTTCCAAAGCATTATGAATATTAAAATCAGTTGGTTTCATGCCGGGTTTCACTTCGTCCCATTCCAAAGGCATTGAAACGGCGGCTCCTTCTTTTGGGCGCAAGCTGTATGCGCTCGCCAAAGTCTGACCGGTCCTGTTTTGAAGATAATCGAGATAAATTTTCTTATCATCTCTTTTCTGCAAACTCCTTTCTAAAGTGGTGATTTTTGGAAGTTTTTCATGAACCTGCTTCATCAAAATATGCGCAAAATCTTTTACTTGGTCAAAATCATATTTTCCACCCATCGGAATATAAACATGTATTCCAGTACTTCCAGAAGTTTTGCAATAACCTTTAATTTTAATCGAATTTAAAACCTCATTCACTTGTAGAGCTGTTTCAATTACATGATCAAAAGTGTTCTTTTTCGATGGATCAAGATCTAAAACCAAGAAATCCGGATGATCCAAATCGGGAAGCGAACTGTTCCATGGATTGAGATCAATGCAGCTTAAATTGTTCAAATAAGCCAAAGTCGCCTTGTCATTACAGTAGATATAATCAATATATTTATCGTTGGATTCCGAATAAACTTGCGTTGTTTTTACCCACTCCGGAATATTGTCACTTGCATCTTTTTGATAAAAACTTTGCTCTTCAATTCCATTTGGGAAACGGTTTAAGGAAAGAGGACGGTTTTTCAAATGAGGCAAAATATATTCTGCAACAGACTGGTAATAATCTACCACATCGCCTTTTGTAATGTCATCTTTCGGAAAATAGATTTTATCTTGATTCGTTAATTTTACAGAGTGTCGATTTAGAGTTACTTCTTTTTCTTTTTCAGAAGGTTTAGCTGTTTTTTTTGGAGAAGTTTTAGCTTTCATTTCTTTAGGTTTTCTCTTTTCATTCGTTGAAATTTCAGTTTCTTCAGGATCTTTATCTTCACGAATTGCTACAAAAACAGGATGTCGGAAGATTCCGTCTTTGGTAATTTCAGAAAATTTTATTTCGCAGACCAATTCAGGTTTTGTCCATGTTACAGGCATATTGGTTTTAGGTTTCTTTTCGAAAGGAGAAGTTTTTACAACTAATTTTAATAATCTTTGATGAAGCAGATTTAATGATTCTTTATTAAAGCCGGTTCCTGTATGTCCGGCATAGATTAATTTTCCATCAATATATTTTCCTAAAATTAAAGCTCCAAAACCTTTTCTTGAACCTCTTGGCTCCGTAAATCCACAAATAATAACCTCTTCAGTATTGGTGAATTTTATTTTCAGCCAATCGGATGTTCTGTGATTTTCAATATACAGACTGTCTGCTTTTTTGGCGATCATGCCTTCAAGCTGCATTTTTTTCATTTGGTTAAAAAAATCGATCCCTTTTTCGGGAATATGATCGCAATATTTAATGACGTCGGTTTCAATTAAAGCTTCTTTTAAAAGTTCTTTTCGTTGTAAAAGAGGAAGCTCTTCCGTCGAATGGCCATTCAGCCAAAGCAAATCAAAAACCTGATAAACTAAAGCTAAATTTGGATTGTCGCCAATTTGTTGAAGCAGTTGAAAACTAGGTTTTCCGTTTTCATCATAAGCTACAATTTCACCGTCAATGATCATTTTATGAGTTTGATTATCAAAATCTTGTGAAACTTTTTCAAATTTTGATAAAAAAGAAATTCCGTTTCGGGAATAGAAAAGCGGCTCATCGTTGCTAAGATCTGCAATTGCCCGGTAACCGTCCCACTTTATTTCAAAAACCCAATCTTCATCATCAAATGCTTCTCCGGATAATTTGGCAAGCATTGGTCTGATAAAGTTTTTCAGTTTCTTTTCGTCAACTAAAGAATTAAATCTTTGGAATCTAGGCTTGATTTCAGAAGTTATGGCTTCTTTTTGGCGTTTTTTAGGCTTTTTTTTTCCTCTAAAAATTTTGTAACTAATGATTTCGGTGAGGTATTTTCTTCTGCATCATAACCGCTTTCGGAAAATTCGTCTTTATGCTTGATTAAAAGCCACGAATTTTCTTCGGTATTTTTCATTTTTACCAAAGCAAATTCGCCTTTTAGTTTTTTTCCGTGTAGAATAAATTTTAAGGACCCGGCGTGAAGTTCTTTCAATAATTCCTTTTCATCTGAAAGCTTAGAGTTTTCTTCCAAAGGTTCGTAAGTTCCGCTGTCCCAGATTTCCACCTGTCCGGCTCCGTAATTTCCTTCCGGAATATTCCCTTCAAAATCTTTATAATCGTAAGGATGATCTTCAACCATCATTGCCAAACGTTTGTCTTTCGGGTCTAAAGACGGGCCTTTCGGAACTGCCCAACTTTTCAGAACGCCTTCCATTTCCAGACGAAAATCATAATGAAGACGCGACGCAGCATGCCTCTGAATCACAAAAATAAGTTTGTCTTTACTTTTTTTCGTTTTGCCTTTTGGTTCGCTTGTTTCTTCGAATTTTCGTTTTTCATTATAATCTTTTAGAGCCATTATGATGCGTTTTTAGATTTTGGACTTTGTAAACTGGCCTTTAATTGCGCCATTAGATCAATCACTTTACCTTCTTTTGCAGGCTCAGCTTTTTTAGCTTTTACATTCTTACCTTTCGCTTTTTGCTTGATGATTTTCATTAAAGATTCGGAATAAGTATCTTTATACATTTCAGGGTCAAACTCTTGCGAAAGCTGTTCAATAAGGCTTACGGCCATTTTTAGTTCGGCAGGTTTCGGAGCTTTTTTAGCAGGAATTTTTAAATCTTTATAATCCCTGATTTCTTGTGCAAAACGCATTCGGTTTAAAACAAGGATTTCATCATTATAAGGACGAATCATTCCGATCGCTTCACTTTCACGAAGAACAAACGTTCCGATACCAACCATTTTTGTTTGTGATAAAGCCTTTAATAAAAGCCTGTAAGCATTTTCTCCGTTCTTTTGAGGTTCAAGAAAATAGGGATTTTCAAAATAAACGCTGTCAACTTCAACTTCTTTTACAAACTGATCGATGGAAAGAATTTTGCTCTTTTCGGGACTTGCCGCTTCGTAATCTTCATCTTCGAGAATGATATATCTGTCATCCATAAGATAACCTTTTACAATGTTTTCCCACTTTACTTCTTTGCCGGTATTTTCGTTTACACGTTTGAATTTTATATTCGAAAAATCAGATTTATCGAGCATGTCCAAATCCAGTTTTGTGGTTTCGACAGCCGAATAGATTTTTACAGGAATATTGACTAATCCAAAGCCAATGGCACCGTTCCAAATTGCTTTCATTGTCTTACATTTTGGATAAGATTCTACAATGATTGTGCCGTGTGATTTAACATAATTGATAATGTAGATTTGTATGGACAGATTTTATAATAGAAATTTATTTTTTAGAGGATTATTCGACTAAAATATATATGTATAAGTGATTGTCTTTCAGTTTTTCAAAATTTACTACCTTTGTTGCTTCTATTTCTAAAAGAAGTCAGTCTTCTTTTTTTAAGCAAATTTTCAACAATGTTTATTGAAATAATGTTGAAAATTATCTGCAATTCGAATTATAATAATGCTAAAGATTTTTTAATGAAAGATTTAAATCTAAGAAATGTACAAGACAATTGGGAAAATTTTATATCGTCGGCTGTTGCGATGGCACCTAGGATTATTACAGCTTTAATTTCTGCAATTCTTATATTCATCATAGGAAGATGGATTATAAGTTTGCTAAAAAAGCTGATTAAAAAAGCCTTCATAAAGAAAGATGTCGAAGTTTCCTTGCAAAAGTTCATGATAAATGTTATTACTTGGGTGCTTAATATTTTGCTTTTCATCATTGTGGTTACGCAGCTTGGCGTACAGACATCCGCTTTTGTGGCAATTATTGGTGCTGCAGGTTTGGCTATTGGTTTAGCTTTGCAGGGTTCATTGGCTAATTTTGCCGGAGGAATTTTAATTTTACTGCTCAAACCTTTCAAGGTAGGTGATTATATTGAAGTAAAATCCGGAGAATCCGGAACTGTACATATGATTGATATTTTTCATACAAGGCTTATTACTCCACAAAATCAGATGGTGATAATCCCGAATGGGGATGTTTCTAATAACAGCATTACAAACTATACCCATTTGGGTACACGCCGTACATGGTTTAATATTGGGGTTTCTTATAATGCAAACCTTAATGAGGCGAAAGAAATTCTTTTAAATGTAATTAGAAATAACGAATACGCATTTGATGAGCCTGCGCCTCAAGTTGTAGTAACGGAATTGGGTGATAGTGCTATAAATTTATCTATAAGAGCAACGACTTCTTTGGAAAATTTCTGGACAATGAATGAAGAGCTAATCATTAATTGCAAAAGAGCGCTTGATAACGCCGGAATTGAAATTCCTTTTCCACAAAGAGATTTGCATATTTATCAAAGTTCTTAGGAATTGAATGAAGTTTTGAAAGTTAAGTTCTTTTTTTGGCTTTATATTTATATTAAACTTCTTTAAACTGAGATTTCTTTTCAAAATACTCAATGGGTTTTGTTGAGATTAACTTCATCAATATTAGCTTTGTCTAAAATGAAATTCATAAACGAAGAAACTGTGATATAGAGATATTTATCTTCTAAAATACAGTAAGTGATTTCCTGCCAGATAAATTTATATTCAGATTTATAATTTTTAAAACTAAAATGGGTAGGAGTAAATTCCCAAATAGCATCCTTCGAATTTTGATTAAGTTCTGCAATATCTTTAGTTAAAAGATCATTGAAGTTTTTTTTAATCTTCTTAAAAACGAATAAGTAATTGAAGAAAAACACAAAATACATAATGCATCCACCGAGAAAAAAATAACCAAAGGATATTTTAGAGAAAAACATAAAAGCGGCTAAAACGAGAAATATGATTCCGTAAAAAAGATTTTTATAATTCTTGTCCAGATTCTTTTTCCAGATTCTTTTGAAATCGTATTGGTTGATCTTTTTTAAAATTTCTTCTGAATTGGGAGTGTTGTAGGTTAGTATTTCTTCGGTCATGGTTTTTAGTTTAATAAAAAAAGCGGAGAAAAAATCTCCGCTTTTAATTTATGCTTTTAAATTTAATTTCAGTTCCAGTTCATCGAGCTGTTCGTTGGCAATTGCAGCTGGCGCGTCAATCATTACATCACGTCCTGAATTATTCTTAGGGAAAGCGATGTAATCTCTGATCACTTCATTTCCATCAAGAATCGCAACCAAACGGTCAAATCCGAAAGCCAAACCACCGTGAGGCGGAGCTCCGTATTTGAAGGCATTCATTAAGAATCCAAACTGAGCTTCTGCTTCTTCTTTCGAGAACCCTAATAAATCAAACATTCTTGATTGAAGATCTCTGTCGAAAATTCTGATTGATCCTCCACCAATTTCGTTTCCGTTCAGAACCATGTCGTAAGCATTGGCTCTTGCTTTCCCTGGATCTGTTTCCAATAAATGAATATCTTCCGGCTTTGGAGAGGTGAATGGGTGGTGCATTGCGTGATAACGTCCGCTTTCTTCGTCAAATTCCAATAACGGGAAATCAACAACCCAAAGTGGAGCAAATACGTCTCCTTTTCTTAATCCCAAACGGTTTCCAAGCTCCATTCTCAATGCCGAAAGCTGAGTTCTTACTTTGTGCTCGTTTCCAGAAAGAATTAACATTAAATCTCCTTCTTTCGCTCCGAATTTCTCGATGATTTTCGCTAAATCTTCCTCGTTGTAGAATTTATTTACAGAAGAAGTTTTCACTCCGTCATTCTGGAATTTAACCCAAACCATTCCTGAAGCCCCGATTTGAGGTCTTTTAACCCAATCAACAAGTTCGTCGATCTGTTTTCTTGTGTAATCTGCGCAACCTTCGACATTGATTCCGACAACCAATTCTGCGTCATCAAATATTTTAAAATCTTTTCCTTTTACTAAATCGTTCAGTTCTACGAATTCCATTCCAAAACGGATATCCGGTTTGTCGTTTCCGTATTTCTGCATCGCATCGGCAAATGTCATTCTTGGGAAAGTTCCGAATTCCTGACCGGTAATATCTTTGATCAGGGTTTTCGTCATACCTTCAAACACATTCATCACATCTTCCTGCTCTACGAAAGCCATTTCGCAGTCGATTTGGGTGAATTCGGGCTGTCTGTCGGCTCTTAAATCTTCATCACGGAAACATTTCACGATCTGGAAATATTTGTCCATTCCGCCAACCATCAATAATTGTTTGAAAGTCTGTGGAGATTGTGGTAATGCGTAAAACTGTCCCGGATTCATTCTGCTTGGAACCACGAAATCTCTAGCTCCTTCTGGAGTAGATTTGATTAAAACCGGAGTTTCAACCTCTATAAAACCTTCGTCTGAAAGATAGTTTCTCACTTTCTGCGCCATTTTGTGACGGAAGATCAGTTTATCTCTTACCGGAGCTCTTCTGATATCCAGATAACGGTATTTCATTCTTAATTCTTCACCACCGTCGGTTTCATCTTCAATTGTGAAAGGCGGAAGCTGAGATTCATTCAGAACTTCTAATTTTTCAACTAAAATTTCAATTTCTCCAGTCGGAATATTTGGGTTTTTACTTACTCTTTCGATAACTTTTCCTGTAACCTGAATTACAAATTCACGCCCCAATTTTTTTGCATTTTCCATCAATTCCGCTGTAGAACGGTCTTGGTCGAAAACCAACTGAGTAATTCCGTAACGATCTCGAAGATCTATCCAAATCATAAATCCTTTATCACGGATGGTTTGTACCCATCCTGAAAGTGTAACTTCTTCATTAAGATTTTTGAGAGATAATTCTCCGTTGGTGTGCGATCGAAACATAATAATTTGTTTAAAGTTCAATATTTAAGGTTCAATGTTCAATGTATTGAGCCTAGAATTTCCGTCTGCAAAGATAATATTTTTGAAGGGTTTAAAAACAAAAAAAACTTCCCGAAAGAAGTTTAAATGTATTTGAAATCTTTTTATTACAAAATTGCTGCAAGATCAGATTTTTGGTTTTTAACAGCTATATCTTTTGCAGTTTCGCCGTTTGCATTTTTCAATGATTTATTTGCTCCTTTTTTGAGTAAAGATTTTGCCATATTCAGCTTTCCGTATTTGGCCGCAACCATTAATGGAGATTGGTTGTTGCAAACGCGGTTGATGTCTGTGCTATTTGCCAGCATAAAATTAAAGATATTTTTCTTTTCATATTTTACGCTTAATGCAAGAAGGTCGTAAGAATTTTCTTTGGTGGAAAGACATTTATTTAAATCATCTTTCTTAAAAACTTTTTTGAAAGCCTCTAAATTATCTGTCTGGAAAACCCTTCTCTGTTCTTTAGAAACTTCTTGTGCAAATAAAATATTTGAAAAAACGAATATTCCGAAAATAAAGGTTGTAGTAAGTATTCTTTTCATAATTTTTCTTTTGTATATAAAGCAATATAAATTGAAATTCAATAAACTTCAAAATTAAGATTTTAATGTGAACATTATAATATTTTCATACGAATTTATATAAATTTTTTAAAAACAATGTTTATGCATTTATAAATAAAGAATAGATAATCAGTGACGCTTAAAAAAAAACTCGTAAATATCAACTTTCAGTAAATAATTTTTGCATATCTTCATGTTTTTGCGACACTTTATGGTGTTGTTTTTGCAGTTTAAAATTTTCGGAAAAAGCCTTTTTATCAATTCTTAAAGATATTACTGTATAAATGATAAACGATATAGAAAAAAATTTGAAAAATATGGCTGGCGTTTTGAACGGAATGTCAGACGAATTATATTCCCGAAAGAGTCATTACCTTTTTGGAAGTACAATCGGAAAACATATTCGTCATATTCTTGAAATTTATGATGTGCTGCTCGCAGGATATTCTGAAGGTAAATTTTCGTTTGACCACAGAGAAAGAAATCAATTTCTGGAAGAGAATGTACAGGAAATGCAAAATATGATCAATAAAATTATTTCTGAAATCCAGAAAAAAGATAAGGAACTTTTGTGTGTGGTTTCTAATCATGGCGGAGAAATAGAACATCTTAAAACTACTTATTTCAGGGAAATGTTATACTGTTTTGAGCATGGGATTCATCATCAGGCTTTAATAAAAGTTGCTTTGAAAGAATTTGAATGGAAAAATATTCCACATGATTTCGGGGTTGCTCCGTCTACCATAAAATTTCGTTTGGAATGTGCACAGTAAGTTTTTTTAATACCGGCAATTCTCTGATTTTCACGTCAAGCAGAGATGAAAAAAAAGACAGGGAAAAGGCTGTCTTTCCGGAAATTTTTGCGCTGGAAAACAACGTCTTGTATTTCCCAAAAGATAAAAAAGCCGCCGGAACCTGGTTTGTAGCCGATGAAAATGGAAATGTTGCTATTCTTTTAAATGGAGCTTTTCAAAAGCACGCAAACAAATCTTCTTACAAGAAAAGCAGAGGAATTATTCTTTTAGATTTAGCTAAAAGCAAAAATATTCTGGATGAATTCCGAAATTATAACCTTTTCGAAATTGAACCTTTTCAGCTGCTTGTATTTTCTCAAAAAAAACTGTTCAGATTGCTTTGGGATGGAAAAGATAAATATGAAATTGCTTTGAATAAAGATGAAAACCATTTATTGTCTTCCAAAACGCTTTACAATGACCAAATTGTAAATGAAAGAAAAAATATATTTGAAAATTTTCAAAAAGAAGAAAATATCAATTCAGATGAAATTTTAGAATTCCATAAAAATCATCAAATAGAAAAAGAGCCCAATATTGAAGAAATTATAAAAGAAAAATTTATCACAGTAAGCATTACACAACTTATTATCACAGATCAAAATATAGAATTTTGTTACAATGATTTGATTGCCAATACAAAACAAATCGAGAAAATTGGAAAAAGAACTTTGGTTTAAGCTCAAATACAAATGGCACAGAATTACACATTGGGAATATTGGCCAATGTGGGCAATCTATTTTCCCTGCATCTTTTATTACTTTTGGATTAGCTTAAAATCCAGGTCTTTCGGTTTTTTTAAAGCGGTAAATCCAGCAATTCCACATGGCGGAATGACTTTAGAAAATAAAAACTTTGTCAATCAGCTTATTCCTCAAAAATTCAGGGCAAAATCTTTTTTTCTGCAGAAAAAAACAGATATAAATGATGCTTTAAATATTATTGCTCAAAATAATCTGAATTTTCCTGTTATTTTAAAACCAAATAGCGGCTGCAGAGGAAGAAATGTAGAATTGATCAAAAGCCAAAATCAATTGGAAAATTACCTGCAAAACTTTGATAATGAAGATCTTTTATTGGAAGAATATATTAATTTCCCCAATGAAATAGGTGTTTTTTATATCAGATTCCCAAATGAAAAAACAGGTTTTATCAGCGGAATTGTTGAGAAAAAAGGTGTTGAGGTTTTCGGCGATGGTGAACAAAATTTGGGCGAGTTGGTAAAATACAATTTCAGGTATCACAACTTTTATCCGAACATTTTTCTAAACAATGATTTGGATGGAAATTATATTCCTAAAACAGATGAAAAAATACTTTTAAGCAGTATCGGAAACCATGCAAGAGGCGCTACTTTTTTTGATAGTTCGCATAAAATATCAAATCGGTTAGAAGAAGTATTTAATGATGTTTGTTCTCATATTGAAGGATTTTATTACGGAAGGTTTGATGTGAAATTTAATTCGTGGGAAGAGTTGGGAAATGGTGAGAATTTTAAAATTATCGAACTCAATGGCGCTGCTTCGGAGCCCACTTTTATTTATGATCCTAAAAGGTCGTATTTTTCAGCTGTAAAAGAAATTACCAAACATTGGGATTATATGTATCAAATCGCAAAAATCAATAAAGAAAAAGGACATCATTTTACAAAGATTGATGAATGCTGGACTTTATTTAAAGAATTTGATCCCTTTTCTATCAATAGCTGATTTCCTAAGAATTACAAAAACAAATTAATCTAAATTTTTTGTAAAACTTTTCATATGATAATTATTTATCTTTTCTGAAGTTATACTTTTGGCACAGATAAATGATTATGACCAAATATATTGATTTCCTGAAAAAAGCATTAGGCGGAGAAAATATTGATTATACCAAAATCAATATAAGAAGTGCTGTGCTTCTTTTAGCGATTCCCATGATGCTGGAAATGGCGATGGAATCTGTCTTTGCATTGGTAGATTTATATTTTGTAGGGCATCTTAAAGAAAGCAGTTTTGCTATACAAACTGTTGGTTTGACGGAGTCTGTTCTTACCATTATTTATTCAATTGCTATTGGAATGAGTATGGCTGCTACGGCTGTCGTGGCAAGAAGAATAGGTGAAAAAAATCCCGAACAGGCTTCAAGAAGTGCTGCGCAGGTTATTGCTGTTTCGTTGATAATAACTTCTATTTTAAGTTTGTTGGGAGTAATTTATGCTGAAGAAATCCTGATTTTGATGGGTTCTAAACCGGATGCAGCTGCTTACGGGAAAGATTTTACAAGAATTATGATGGGAAGCAGCATTATTATTATGCTTTTATTTTTAATTAACGGGATTTTCAGAGGAGCCGGAAATGCTGCAATTGCTATGAAAAGTCTTTGGATTGCAAATATCGCCAATATTATTCTCTGTCCGGTTTTAATAAAAGGTTTTGGTCCCGTTCCGGCAATGGGTTTAACTGGGGCTGCAATAGCCACCACAATCGGCAGAAGTATTGGAGTCTTGTATCAATTGTATTATCTTTTGGTTGCCAATACTGATATCAGGATAAAATTAAGTTATTTCAAACCTGATTTCAAGCGAATAAAAGCTATCGTAAAAATTGCAACACCCGGAATTTTCCAGTTTGTAATTGCATCCTGCAGCTGGATTTTTCTGGCCCAGCTTGTAGCGACAACCGGAGGCGAAGATGCTTCTGCAGGATATCAGACCGCGCTTCGGCTGATGATGTTTTTCATGCTTCCCGCGTGGGGATTGAGTAATGCAGCTTCTACTTTGGTAGGCCAGAATATGGGTGCCGGAGAAATGATACGTGCTGAACAGTCTGTAATGAAAACAGTAAAATATAACGTGATTTTTATGCTTTGTGTAAGTCTTATATTTTTTCTTTTGGGCGATTTTCTAGTGAGCTTTTTTACTGAAGATGAAAGTATAAAAAGTTTCGCTAAAAATGCACTTCACATTATGAGCATTGGTTTTGTTTTTTACGGAATCGGAATGGTTACCATCAACGCTTTCAATGGTGCGGGTGATACCTGGACGCCAACTTGGTTGAACTTTTTCGGTTTCTGGATGTTTCAGATTCCTTTGGCTTATTTTCTTTCAAAATATTTAGAAATGGGACCTAAAGGCGTATTTATTTCAATACCGGTTGCAGAAACAGTTATTACAATTGTAGCTTTTATTTTATTTAAAAAAGGGAAATGGAAAAAAGTAAAGGTTTGATGAATTAAATATAAAATTTTAACGGTAATACTTTGATTTTTAATTAGTAAATCTTAACTTCGTCATTAACCAAAAAATAATTTACTATGGGAAAGGGAGACAAAAAATCAAGGAGAGGAAAAATCACTAACGGAAGTTATGGTAAAAGAAGACCAAGAAAATCTTCAAAATCTCATCCTGTTGCTGAAAAAGCAAAAAATTAGACAAAAAAAGACCGAAAATATTTCGGTCTTTTTATTTTTTATTTAAATTATTTTCCAAAAATTCCGCCCAGAAGATCTCCAAGACCGCCTTGCTGTTTCTGCTGCTGTTGGTTGCCGCCGTTTAAAACGCTTCCCAAAATATCATTCAAAGGATTGCCCGAAGATTGTGATTGTCCGCCGCCTAAAACACTTCCTAAAATATCATTTAAAGGATTAGACTGCTGCTGTTGAGCCTGATTTTGTGCGCCGCCTAAAATTCCACCCAATAAATCTCCTAAACCTCCGGCTCCAACGTTATTCTGTTGTTTTTCTTTTCCAATATAACCCATGATTACAGGTGCAAGCATTGCTAAAATAGGTCCTATTTTGTCAATAGAAATCCCGGTATTCTGAGATAATTTGTTTTCTACAACGTTTTTATCATTTCCGAAAATGTGTGAAAGTATAGAACCTCCTTCGTTTTGTCTCGATTCAATTTGAGAAGTGTCATCCAGAATGCTTCCATCGTGATCTTTATCTAAAGCATTATTCAGAGCTTCAGCCTCTTTTTCATCCTGCGATTTGTTTCTGAGATAAGAAATAACAAGTGGCGCAGCTACAGCCAAAAGTGCAATAATTTGATTTTTACTGATCCCGAATTTGCTTTCAGCCTTTTCCGCAACCTGATTTCCTGTGTTTCCTGTAAGTAAGTCAATTAAACTCATTTTGTGCTAAATGTTTGGTTAGTATTTCAAAGTTATCGAAAAATAGTACACAAAAATTAATTAGCTTTAAAAAAAACTCCTTTTGTATTTGTAGGTTTTTGTTTAATTTTTAAAAATTGGGACATTCGAACAAGCTTCTCCAAACATCAGAGATTTTACAATCGGCTTCAGCTGTTCTACCAATTCAATGTAAGCGTTTTCCGGGATTTCTTTGTCAGAACAGCCTTTTACCAAAACTCTTTTGCCTTTTAATTCATCAAAATCATGCGTTTGAATTGCATTATGCATCAAAATTACTTCAAGATCTTCTTTGCTTCCGAAAATTATTTTTTTGGTGACATCAGTCAATTTTGCTGTAATTAAAAAATAGGCCCAAAGCGGAACAATTGCATCAGCAGAATTATAAATATAAACATAATCATCCAGAAATTCTTCAGGATTGATTGCTGCTACTTTTTCTCTAAAATCTTTTTCTTTTAAAATGATTCCTTCAAAAAGGAAATCTTTAAGATCGATTCCTTTTCTGGCACCTTTCGGAACAAGGTCGGTAAGATCAAAATTGACCAAACCGCTTGATGCTACTTTATTTTTTATTTCAAATTCTTCTGACATTTTTTATCATTATCTTTGAACAAATTTACAAATTAAGATCATACAAAAGATTAATTTGTCTCTATCCTTATCATAGAAACCTCCCATAACTTTGGTGTTTGATAAAGGAAAAAGGATGATATTAAAGAATAAAAGATTTCAGAATAGATGAAATATTACATCATTGCAGGAGAAGCGTCCGGTGACTTGCACGGAAGCAATTTAATGAAAGCTTTAAAAAAGAAAGATTCCAACGCCGATTTCAGGTTTTGGGGTGGAGATCTCATGGAAAAACAAGGCGGAACTTTGGTAAAACATTACCGTGAACTTGCTTTTATGGGTTTTCTTGAAGTTGCAATGAATTTAAAAACCATTTTAAATAATATTAAATTCTGCAAAACAGATATTAAAAATAATAAACCTGATGTGCTGATTCTTGTTGATTATCCGGGATTTAATTTAAGAATAGCAAAATTTGCTAAAGAACTTGGTATTAAGGTCGTTTATTATATTTCGCCGCAACTTTGGGCTTGGAAGGAAGGCCGGGTTGAGATCGTCAAAAAATATGTTGACGAAATGATGGTAATTCTTCCTTTTGAAGAAGAATTTTACAAAAAGCATCAGGTAAAATCTCACTTTGTCGGTCATCCGCTGCTTGATGCTATTTCAAGTCTTCAAGATATTGACATTGAGGGTTTTAAAAAAGAAAATGGCTTAAACGAAAAAGAAATTATAGCACTTTTACCTGGCTCCAGAAAACAGGAAGTAGAGAAAATGCTGGAGATTATGCTTTCCGTGAGACCTTATTTCGAAGATTATCAGTTTGTTATAGCCGGCGCGCCAAGTCTTGAAAAAGATTTTTATCAGAAATATGTTGACGAAAATGTACATTTTGTATCCAATAAAACGTACGATTTGCTGAGGTGTTCAAAAGCGGCTTTGGTAACTTCGGGAACTGCAACGCTTGAAACCGCTTTGCTTAACGTTCCGGAAGTTGTTTGTTATCGCGGAAGCAAAATTTCTTACGCCATAGCTAAAAGACTGGTAAAGCATATAAAATATATTTCACTTGTGAATCTTATCATGGATAAAGAAGTGGTTAAAGAATTGATTCAAAGCGAATTAAATACAAAAAACCTTGTTAAAGAACTTAATTTAGTTATAAAAGGCTCGAAACGAGATCAGATCTTGCAAGAATATGATGTTTTAAAAGCAAAGCTTGGCGGAAAAGGCGCAAGTGACAATGCAGCGGATATAATTTTACGAATTACCAGTTAATTTATTATCTTTTATTTTATTTTTAATGTAAATTATTTTGTAATTTGGTGTTTTTGTTGAAATAAATTGAATCACCAGCCGCTCTGTATTCTCGCCAGTTGTTTTATTCTTGGAATTTTGTTCCAGGATTATTTTTCTTTTCGGGAAAATGTAATTTTTAGTATACTTTTCATTTGTTCCTTAATTGTTGTTTCTGCAATTTTCAAGTCTTTTGTTTTATCTAAATTAAGACCGGTTTTTTTGTCGCTTTTCTTTTTTGGCTTAGGAACTTGTCTGCATTATTTAAATGATTCTGTTAAGCCGGATTTTTCTTTTCAACCCAACGAAACAATTGTTTTTAAGGTTTCAAAAAAATTGAATTCTACCGAGAAAAATAAAAAATACGAAACTGTTGTTCAAGCAGGAAAAAACGTATTCAATGCTGTTGTATATATTCCCAAAGAACATGAAGAGCTTGATTTTGAGCATTATTACAAAGCAAAAGCCTATGTCGGAAAACCTCAATCGCCCGAACAAGATTTTCAGTTTGATTATGCCAGGTATTTGCATCGTAAAAATATTTTTTATCAATGCTTTATAAACGATGAAATTTCCGGTGTGCAGCGAAATGACTTGTCGTTTGAAGAAAAAGTCAGGCAAAAAAGATTGAATATTTTAAAGAAAATCAATCAGTCCGAAATGTCGCCTAAAAGTCAGGAATTTCTAAAAGGAATTATTTTGGCGGATCGTACAGAAACCGATTCCGGAACCATTCGGGATTTCAACAGGTCGGGTTTGGTACACTTTTTAGCAATTTCGGGGACGCATGTTGTCGTTATTTTCGGAATGTTTTATTTTTTTCTGATGAAGATTTTGCCGTTAAAATTCAGAAAATCAATTATTATTCTAAGCTTAATTTTTATTTGGATTTTTGCCTTATTTATAGGTTTTGGAAATTCTGTTGTGCGCTCCTGTATTATGCTTACGGTTTATTTCATATTTATTTTATTGCAAAGAAAACCCGATTTGCTGCATTCTTTGGCGTTGTCGGCATTTATAATTTTGATGATTGATACGCAACAGATTTTTGATGTAGGTTTTCAGTTAAGTTTTATGGCGGTTTTAGGGATTTTCTGGTTGAATCAGCCGATTTTAAAATATTTGCCAAAGCAGGATTATTATGTTGAAAAAGTGGTTTATAATACTATTTCTATTTCAATTTCTGCTCAGTTGGCGACAATTCCGTTGGTTTTGTATTATTTTCATCAGTTTTCATTGATTTCTATTATCGCCAATTTTATTATTGTTCCGTTTTCGGAAGTGATCATTATTTTTTCTTTTATTATGGCCGGATTAGTTGGGCTAAGTTTAGATTTTGGCATCATAAGTTACCTTTATGATTGCACGATTCAGGTTTTACTGATAACAATTCATTGGTTTGCAAGTTTTGATGTTGTCTTTTTTGAAAATGTTCCGATGAATTGGATCGAAGTCATAGCTTTATTCGCAATATTATATCTTTTGAGGTTTATTATTGTTAAATATGATTTTAAAAATCTGGCTAATTTTTTAATAGCAGTTTTGATATTTTTTATCGTTAGATATTCTTTTGGTGTTTATGAAAATCATAAAGAAGAAATAGTGATTCATCATTACCGGAAAAGTAAAATTGTCTCTGTTAAAAAAGGGGACACCGCTTGCTTCTGGGTTGAGAATATAAAAGATAAAGACAAAATTCAGCAGTATATTATTAATCCTTACATTTCGTCTGTGCGGATCGAAAAAGTTGTCATCAAAACGCTTCCCGCTTCTGCCGAGAAAGTTGTTTTTAATAATCAAATTTATGATTTAAAGTAATCGCATTATATTGTGATTATTCCCTGTAATATCATATTGTTTCATGTTATTTAGAAACGTTACAAACTGACTAATTGTGAGATTTCTCAGTTTCTTGTATTGTTAACATTTCCTAATTTTGTGGAAATTCAAATTTAAACTTAATATGGCAGGTTTAACAAGTTCTACGATAGGTAGAAAATATGCTATGGCATTATCGGCAATGTTTTTGCTGATTTTTCTGGTGATGCACCTTTCTGTAAACTTATTGTCGGTTTTCGGAGAAACAGCGTACAATAATGCTTCGCAGTTTATGGGGTACAATCCTCTTATCCAATTTGTAATGCAGCCCGTACTGATGTTTGCAGTGATATTCCATTTCGTGATGGGATTTATTTTGGAAATTAAAAACCAAAAAGCACGTCCTGTAGGTTATAATATGAATAATGGTTCTGCCAACTCTACATGGATGTCGAGAAATATGGTGATATCGGGAGCTGTAATTTTAGCTTTCATATTTTTACACATGTACGACTTCTGGATTCATGAGATGAATTATAAATACATTGACGGTCTGCCTGTTGAAGAAACACGTTTCTGGGGAGATCTCCATGCAAAATTCGCTGATCTTTGGAGAGTTATTTTGTATGTTGTTTCTTTTGTATTGCTTGGCTTGCATTTGGGACATGGCTTCCAGTCTTCTTTTCAGTCGATAGGAGCAAGGCATCCGAAGTATACACCAGTTATCAGAGCTTTCGGAAACTGGTATTCGGTACTGATTCCGGCAGGTTTTATTTTTATCGCAATTTTTCATTATATAACTCAATAATATCAATATAATAATATGAGTAAATTAGATTCAAAAATTCCGGCAGGTCCTCTGAAGGACAAATGGAAAAATCATAAAGACCATATGAACCTTGTTGCGCCTAACAACCGTGATAAAATTGATATTATTGTTGTAGGTACAGGTTTGGCAGGAGGTTCTGCAGCAGCTACTTTGGCTGAGCAGGGATATAATGTAAAAGCTTTTTGTTATCAGGATTCACCAAGAAGAGCGCATTCAATTGCAGCTCAGGGTGGTATCAACGCTGCTAAAAATTATCAGGGTGATGGTGACTCTACCTACAGATTGTTTTATGACACCATTAAAGGTGGTGACTACAGAGCAAGAGAAGGAAATGTTTACAGATTAGCTGAAGTTTCCGCTAATATTATTGACCAATGCGTTGCGCAAGGTGTTCCTTTCGGAAGAGAATATGGCGGACAATTAGACAACCGTTCATTTGGTGGAGTTCAGGTAAAAAGAACTTTTTATGCTAAAGGACAAACAGGGCAGCAATTATTATTAGGTGCATATTCTGCAATGAGCCGTCAAATTGGTAAAGGTAGAATCAAAATGTACAACCGTCATGAAATGATGGAATTGGTAATTGTAGACGGAAAAGCAAGAGGTATCATCGCAAGAAATCTTGTAACCGGTGAGATCGAAAGACATTCTGCACACGCAGTCGTAATTGCATCAGGAGGATACGGAAACGTATATTTCCTTTCTACCAACGCAATGGGCTCAAACGTTTCTGCAGCATGGAAAATTCATAAGAAAGGAGCGTATTTTGCAAACCCTTGTTATGTTCAGATCCACCCGACTTGTATTCCTGTTCACGGAACGCAGCAGTCTAAGCTTACTTTGATGTCCGAATCTCTTAGAAATTCAGGAAGAATCTGGGTTCCTAAAAAACATGAAGATTCTATAGCCATCAGAGAAGGTAAATTAAGACCAGAAAATATTAAAGAAGAAGACAGAGATTATTATTTGGAAAGAAGATATCCTGCATTTGGAAATTTAGTGCCTAGAGACGTTGCGTCAAGAGCTGCTAAAGAAAGATGCGACGCAGGTTTCGGAATCGAAAATAATGATACAAAAGAGGGTGTTTACCTGGATTTCTCTACAGAGATCATGAAAAAAGGTAGAGAATCCGCTATTGAAAAACATATTCATAATCCTACAGATCAGCAGATTTACGATTTAGGTAAAAGCTGGGTTGAGGAAAAATACGGTAACTTATTCGTAATGTACGAAAAGATTACAGCTGATGATCCTTATAAAACTCCGATGAAGATTTACCCGGCAGTTCACTACACAATGGGTGGTGTTTGGGTTGATTACAATCTTCAGTCTACAATTCCTGGATGTTTTGTAATTGGTGAAGCCAACTTCTCAGACCACGGCGCCAACAGATTAGGAGCTTCTGCTTTGATGCAGGGTCTTGCAGACGGATATTTTGTGCTTCCTTATACGATCGCAGATTATCTTTCATCAGATATCAGAACAGGTGCAATTCCTACAAATTCAGGAGCATTTGATGAGGCTGAAAAAGAAATTAAAGATAAAGTAAACTTCTTCTTAAATAATAATGGAACTCATTCGGTTGACCATTTCCACAAAAGATTAGGACACATCATGTGGAATAAAGTAGGAATGGGAAGAACTCCAGAAGGTTTAAGAGAAGCAATCCGCGAGATTGAAGAAGTAAGAGCAGATTTCTGGAAAGACGTAAAAGTTCCCGGAGATGTGGACGGAATGAATACTGAGCTTGAAAAGGCATTCAGAGTGGCCGATTTCTTAGAATTAGGTCAATTAATGGCAATCGATGCGTTGCATAGAAACGAATCTTGTGGCGGACATTTCCGTGAAGACCATTCAACTCCGGATGGTGAAGCGGAAAGAGACGATGTAAATTTCAAATACGTTGCCGCTTGGGAATATCGAGGTGGAGACATCAATCAGGAAGTTCTGCACAAAGAAGACTTGGTCTATGAAAACATCGAGGTTAAAACTAGAAGTTACAAATAATCTCCAACCTATAAATAAAAAATTATGAGTGCAAAAAAAGGCTTACATCTTACGCTGAAAATTTGGAGACAGAAAAATAATAAAACTAAAGGTCAGTTTGAGACCTATAAAATATCGGATGTTTCTACAGATTCTTCATTCTTGGAAATGTTGGACATCCTTAATGAAAACTTAATCAACGAAGGAAAAGAGCCGATCGCTTTCGACCACGACTGTCGTGAAGGAATCTGCGGAATGTGTTCTCTTTACATCAACGGTAGAGCGCACGGTCCGGATACAGGTATCACAACGTGCCAGCTTCACATGAGAATGTTCAAAGACGGTGAAACTATCGTTATCGAACCTTGGAGAAGTGCAGCATTTCCTGTAATTAAAGATTTAATTGTTGACAGAAGCGCATTTGACAGAGTAATGGCTGCTGGGGGATTTATTTCGGTGAATACTTCAGGTAATACTTTGGACGCCAATGCGATTCCGGTTCCTAAAGAAGATGCTGATAAAGCAATGGATGCTGCGGCTTGTATCGCTTGTGGAGCTTGTGTGGCTTCATGTAAAAATGGTTCTGCAATGCTATTTGTCGGAGCTAAAGTTTCTCAATATGCTCTTTTGCCACAAGGTAGAGTAGAAGCGAAACGTAGAGTTTTGAACATGGTAAAAGCGATGGATGAAGAAGGTTTCGGAAACTGTTCAAATACCGGTGCTTGCGAGGTAGAATGTCCAAAAGGTATTTCTCTTGAAAACATTGCCAGAATGAATAGAGAATATATGGCTGCTTTAGCAGACAGAGGATAAACTTATCCTAAAAAATATAGAAAAGAAATCGTCTCCGCTAAGGAAGGCGATTTTTTTAGTTAATCTTTCATAAAATACTTTAGAGTATTGTATTTAGTATGTTTGAAAAACTTATTTTTGCTTAATTATTAAAAATCAAAATGAAAAAATATCTTTTATTGTTTATCATTGCAATATTTGTAATGTCTTGTTCAAAAAAAGTTGAAGTAAAGGGAAAAATAGCAGGAAGTTCTCCACTGGAAAGAATAGAATTTGTTGAGGCTTCTGGCGTTGCCACATTACCGCTTGCCAATTTCGGAATAGATAAAGACGGAAATTTTTCAGGAACTTTCGAGGCTCCTAAAAACGGAATGTATGTTATCAATTATGCCGGAAAACAAAACTTAATTTTCCTTAAAGGCGGACAATCTGTTAATATTTCAGGAAGTGCGGCTACTTTTCCAAACGAATATGTAGTTACCGGTGATGCTAAAAATGATAATGATTTCTTCAATGCAAGTCAGAAGTTTTTGACGTCTTATGGGCAAGGACTTAATATTCAGGAATTAGCAGCAGGAAATGAAAGTGCATATGTGAAAGCTATGCAGAAAATTGAAGCTGACATTAACAAAAATCTTGATGAGAATGTAAAAAAATACAATCCCGGAAAAGAAGTAGTTGAATGGAAAAAAACAGACGTAAAAACTGCAATTCTTAATCTTTTGGTTAATTATGAAATGACCAAAAAGCAAATGTCGGGCAATCCTTCATTCAAATTAGGAAAAGTATTTACTGATTATGAAAATAAATTACAGGAAAATAAAGACGAAATGGTGAAAACCAGTCCTTTTTACAGACAGTATTTATTGACAAAAATGAGTCCTGATTTCCAAAAGTTTGCTGAAGCAAAAGCGAAAGGAAAAACAGATATTACAACATCAGAATTATTTAATGATTATTTGAAATCTCAGAAAGATGTTTCTCAGGTTACAAAAGATTATTTGTTGGCTTATGTAATGGCTCAGTCGGATATTCATCCACAGACTCCTGCTGCAACAACAGATAAAATCAAAAAAATCATTGAAGAAGATATCAAAGATGCCGGAATAAAAGCTGATCTTAAAAAAATGCAGTTTGCGATCAACGGATTCAAAATCGGTGACGATGCTCCGGAAGCTTCATTGGTAAAAGCAGATGGAAGCGCTTATAAATTAAATGAAAATAAAGGAAAACCATATATGCTTGTTTTCTACGCATCTTGGAATCCTTACATTGCGGAAGGTACAGTTCCTGTTCTTAAAGAAGTTACCAACTTTTATAAGTCTAAAATGAACTTCGTATTCGTAAATTTAGATGATACGAAAGATCAATTTGTAAAAACTAGCAATGCACTGCTAAAAGGAATTCAAGGAGTTAATGTTTATGCTGAAAACGGTTTGAATTCTGACATTGCCAAAAAATACGGAATATATGGTTTCAAATTACCAAGCTTTATCGTTGTAGATAAAAACGGTAAAGTTGCAAGCAGATCATTCGTTAACTTAGGAGATCCGGAATTGATAACAATTTTAGATAAACAATCGGGTCTTTCTGCACCGAAAGTTGCTCCTCAGGCGCAGATGATGCCACAAATGAACATGGATCCGTCGGCTCCTCCAGCTCAGGAAGCTCCTCAGCAACCAGCTCAGACAAAATAATAAACTTAAACAATAGAAAAAAACCTTGTCTTCGGATAAGGTTTTTTTTATTGTATTTTTGCAGACAAAATTGAAACTGAAAGGTTTCAGGTTAAAATTATTAGAAAAAATAGAAAATAGATGAAGAGGAGGACTAGAAAGCTATCTTCATCATACTTTAATTGATATGAGAAAGAAGAAAGACGTAATTCTTGAGAATATAAAACTTTTTGCAGCGGGTGCAAAAGGAGTTGCGATAGGAAAGACTGAAGAAGGGAAAACTGTTTTGGTTTCCGGAGCAATTCCCGGAGATGTAGTGAATGCAAGAGTGAAAAAGTCAAAATCAAAATATTTTGAGGCTGAAGTAAAAGAAATTGTTGAAAGATCACCATTCAGAGTGGAGCCCAAGTGTATTCATTTCGGAACTTGTGGCGGTTGCAAATGGCAAAATATGAGCTACGAAAAGCAGCTTGATTTTAAACAAGAAGAAGTTTACAATAATATTAAAAGAATTGGCGGAATCGATGATTTTGAAACCGTTCCGATTTTGGGTGCAGAAGAACAGTATTTCTACAGAAATAAAATGGAATTTTCTTTCTCTAACGCAAGATGGCTAAGCCAATATGAGATCAGTTCTGAAGAAAATTTTGGAAGCAGAGATGCATTAGGATTCCATATTCCGGGAATGTGGAGCAAAATTTTAGACTTAAAAGAATGTTTCCTTCAGGAAGATCCATCTAATGCGATTCGTTTAGCAGTAAAGAAATTTGCAGAAAATATAGGTTTAGATTTCTTCGATGTAAAAAGTCAGAAAGGGTTCTTGAGAACTTTGATGATGAGACAAAATTCAAAAGGAGAGTGGATGGTTTTATTCCAGCTTTACAGAGAAGAAAAAGAAAACCGTACCCAACTTTTTGATTATTTACTGGAGCAATTCCCACAAATAAAAACGTTGGTTTATGCCATCAATCCTAAACAAAATGATTCAATCTACGATTTGAATGTTAATGTTTACTTCGGGGACGGATTCTTAATGGAAGAAATGGATGGCCTGAAGTTTAAAATCGGTCCGAAATCTTTCTTCCAGACAAATTATAAGCAAGCTTTAGAATTATACAGAAAAACCCTGGAATTTGCTGACTTAAAAGGTGACGAAGTGGTTTATGATCTATATACAGGAACCGGAACAATCGCTCAGTATGTTGCCAGAAATGCAAAACATGTGATTGGTATCGAGTCTGTACAGGAAGCCATCGACGCAGCAATTGAACATGCAGAATTGAATGGCTTAACCAATACAACTTTCTATTGTGGTGATATGAAAAACGTTTTTAATGACGAGTTTTTAGAGAACCATCCAAAAGCTGATGTATTGATTACAGACCCACCAAGAGACGGAATGCACCAGAAAGTTGTTGAGCAGATCTTAAAATTGGCTCCTGAAAAAGTAGTGTATGTAAGTTGTAATTCTGCAACGCAGGCTAGAGATTTGGCTTTAATGAAAGAGCATTATACTTTGGTGAAAATTTTACCGGTAGATATGTTCCCGCAAACGCATCACGTTGAAAACATTGCGTTATTAATAAAGAAATAATTTATTTAAATTTGAAAAGATAAATATCAAAAATTTAATGAACATGATAAAGAACTGTAAAGCTTTTTTCTTAGTTGGTGCATTGTTTTTTACCCAACAAAATTTATTTTCTCAGGAAAAAGACTCCACGGCGGCTGTAAAAAAAGATACTGCGGCCGTAAAAAAAGACGATAAGAAAAAAAGTCTGATAAAACCATTTAAAGAAATCATTACCGATAAAGCGGTTTCAGATCAGGGAGTTTTTACAGTTCATAAAGTAGACGACAAATATTATTTTGAAATTCCTGATGCCATGCTGAAAAAGGAATTTCTTTTGGTGACAAGGTTAACGAAAGCGGCTGCTGGAATGCGTTCCGGAACTTCGGGTTATGCAGGTGATCAAATCGGTCAGCAGGTAATCGCTTTTGAAAAAGGTCCGAAAGATAAAATTTTGTTGCGATCAATTTCGCACGTCGATTATGCCAAAGATTCCACATCGCAAATGTATAATTCGGTGACGAGAAATAATGTGCAATCTATTATTAAATCTTTTGATGTAAAAGCTTACGGAATCAATAAAAATTCTTCTGTAATTGAAGTTACAGATGTTTTGAATTCTGATAACGAGCTGACTTCTTTTTCTGTTTGGTCTAAAGATTCTTACAGAGTCGGGACTTTCCAGAAAGATATGTCGTTTGTGAATTTTGTGAAATCTTTTCCAAGCAATATTGAAATCAATACCACAAAAACTTTTGCGAGAACTTTAGGAAGACCTACAACTCCTGCAATTCCGGGAATGCCTGCTCCGAAGATCAGTGGAAATTATACAGTAGAAATCAATTCTTCATTCGTACTTCTTCCTGAAAACAAAATGCAGGCAAGATATTTTGATCCGAGAGTAGGATATTTCACCGTAGGTTATACCGATTTTGATCTCGATCCTCAAGGTGTAAAAAAGATTTCGCTAGTAAAAAGATGGCGTCTTGAGCCAAAACCTCAGGATTTAGAAAAATATAATAAAGGTGAATTGGTAGAACCGGCAAAACCAATTGTATTCTACATTGATCCTGCAACACCCAAAAAATGGGTTCCTTATTTAATTCAGGGGGTTAATGACTGGCAAAAAGCTTTTGAAAAAGCCGGCTTTAAAAATGCAATCATAGCAAAAGTTCCGGATCCTAAAGTTGATCCAGAGTGGAGTTTGGAAGATGCAAGATTTTCAGCAATCGTTTATAAACCTTCAGATGTACCGAATGCTTCAGGACCTTCAATTGCAGATCCGCGAACGGGAGAAATCCTTGAAAGTCATATCAATTGGTATCATAACGTAATGATGCTTTTGAGAAACTGGTACTTTGTACAGGCTTCACCCAATGATCCACGCGCAAGAAGTGTTGAGTTTGATGATAAACTAATGGGAGAGCTGATTCGTTTTGTGTCTTCACACGAAGTTGGGCATACATTGGGATTAAGACATAATTTCGGTTCAAGTTCGACAGTTCCTGTTGAGAAATTAAGAGATAAAAAATGGCTTGAAAAAAACGGACATACCCCTTCAATAATGGATTATGCAAGATTTAATTATGTTGCACAACCTGAAGACAATATTGGAGATACAGGAATAATGCCGAGAATCGGAGATTATGACAATTGGGCAATCGAATGGGGATACAGAAGATTTAATAACTATAAAACTCCGGACGCGGAAAAAGAGCATTTGAACAAATGGGTAATAAAAAATCTTAAAAATGAAAGACTTTGGTTCGGAACAGAATCAAACCCTTTAGACCCAAGATCGCAAAGCGAACAAGTAGGGGATAATGCAATGGTTGCGAGTACATATGGTATTAAAAACCTTGAAAGAATTATCAATAATTTAGGGAAATGGACTGAAAAACCAAACGAAGATTTTGCAAATCTCGAAATGATGTATGATCAAGTAACAGGACAATTCCGAAGATATTTGGGTCACGTTTCTAAATACATCGGCGGGCAGATGGAAACTCCAAAAACGGTAGAACAATCCGGCCCTGTATACGAAGTTGTAGCAAAAAAAGACCAGAAAGAAGCGATGAAGTTCCTTGAAGAAAATATTTTCACGACTCCGCAATGGCTGATCAACAAAGATGTTTTTGAAAAAACAGGGAAAACTCCGGTGAAGACGATTGAAGAAATCCAGAATGGTGTTTTAGGAAGGGTTTTAAATCCTTTAGTTCTTGACAGTATGTATCAAATGGAAGCTGTAGAAAAAAATACCTATTCTATCATAGAATTGCTTTCAGACTTGAATAATGCTATTCTGAAAAAAGATAATGTTGATATCTACGAAAGAAATCTTCAGAGAAATTATGTAGATCATCTGATTAAGCTTGCTGATAATAAATCTCCCGACAAAACAGATATTTCTGCTTTGGTAAGAGGAAATTTAAATACCATTAAAAAAGATTTTTCAACGAAAGCAAATGTTGCTGATCTTGTCAATAAATATCATTACGAAGATCTGGTTTTTCGTATTGAAAAAGCTTTAGATCCAAAATAATTTGAATATGAACAGGTTAATCTTATTGTTTATCATGTCATTTTTAATGATTTCCTGTGGTGGAGATGATGATATCTGCGAAAGCGGTGAAGGAACGCCCAGAATGAAAATCATGTTTAAAAATGCCGACAAAATTACAACTCTGGATTCTATAAAAGTATATGTAGACTTAGGCTCCAATATTGTAGATTTTGGATGGAACAGAACTGTAGATTCAGTTTTGGTACCTTTGCGTGTAGATGATTCACCTTTTACGGATGTTTATTTTAAAACCAGTGCAGTTGGTGATTCATCCAAGGTCAGAATCAATTATACTACAAAATCTATTTATGTTTCACCAGGTTGTGGTGTAAAAAGAAATTATGAAAATCTGACTTCTGAGCTGCTAAAAGCAGACCCTGTAATACAATTAGAACCCGGTCAAAACTTTATTGAAAATGAAGAGAAAACTAATCTTTACCTTATTTTTTAGCCTTTTTGGATTGCTTTCTTTTGCTCAGGAAAAGGAGGAAAATACCAAAAAAGATAAATGGAAATACGAACCCAACTTTATGGTTGGTGTTGATGTTTTGAATACCGGAGTCTCTTTTTTTTCAGACAGGCAATTGTTTCAGGGCTTTATTTCGTCAAGAATAAAAGAAAATATTCACGGAGTTGTAGAAGCCGGTTTTGAAAAAAATATTTATCAGAAAAACGGATATGATGCCCAAGCCAATGGTCCTTTTTTTAAGTTGGGTGCATTTTATATGTTGGCCAAAGACAAAGAAAATGAGTTCAATGGTTTCTATGCCGGAGGGAAAATAGCAGGCTCATTTTACAATCAGGAATATTTTGCGATCCCGATACGTGGTTTTGGTGGCAACAGCTCATCTGTTTCGATGCCTGCGTCTTCACAGTCATCTTTTTGGCTGGAAGGTACTATCGGAGGAAGGGTGCAGTTATTCGAGTCGAATTTTTATATAGATGTCAATATGCAGCCTAGATACTTGATGATTACTTCGAAACAGGAGGAAGTTGTTCCTATGATTGTGCCGGGTTTCGGCAAAAGCTCGTCAAAATTCAACATGGGCTTCGCTTGGAATATTGCGTATAAGTTCTAAAATAATTTCAGACCTATAATTAATCTTATCTTTTTATAGACGTCTTACTTAATTTCAATTTACGATTTTGTAAATCCTAAGTATTATAATGAAAAAGTAAAAATCTATATTAAGATATTAATTTAAAATAAACTTTTCAATAATTAATTATAAACAAAAGAACATCAATTATCAATTGATGTTTTTTTGTTTTTTATTAAAATAAGTGAAAATTATTAATTTACTACATTTTTTATATGTTTTATTGAGAATAAAACATATAAAAACATTATTTTTGGAGATTAATAAAAATAATTCATATATATGAAAAAACTCATTACTGCTTTATTTTGTAGTTTGATAGGTGGGTCGGCAATGGCGCAGTGGACACCTACAACACTCAATAAGAGAGGTTCGAAAATGGAATATTCTCTTGTTCGAAATTATTATAAATTAGATCTGAATAAAATCAGAGAACAGCTTAAAGATGCTCAAGAAACAGGAAATGGTGCAAAACCAGTAGAGATTTCTTTGCCGACTTTGAGTGGTAAAATTGAAAGATTTGCGGTATATAGCTTTCCTGTAATGGTTAAAGAATTAGCAGATCAGTATCAGTTGGGATCGTATGTAGGAGTAGGAATTGATGATCCGGGTAAATACCTAAGGTTTTCTATTGCTCCAAACGATTTCCAGTCTATGGTTTTCCATAATGGGCAATATGAATTTATTGATGCCCAAAATACAGACAAAACGGTATATGGAGTGCATCCTAAAACACTTAATACTGACGGCAAAAGCTTCGTTTGTAGCACAGAAGAAAATCCTGCTGCAACTCAACAGATTCATGAGATGCTGAAAAAAGGACAAACTTTTTCAAATCAGCCTACCGATTTCTCGAAAAATTCTGATAAGAAATACAGAACAATGAGATTGGCTTTGTCAGCAACGGGTGAATATACTGCTTTTCATGGTGGAACCGTTGCTTTAGCACTTGCAGCAATGAACGCTACAATGACAAGAGTGAATGGAGTTTTTGAAAAAGATTTTGCATTGCATTTGAATATTCAGAATTTTCCTGGAATCATTTATACCAATGCAGCTACAGATCCTTATACAAATAATTTGAATTTCCAGCTTCAGCAGACACTTACTGCAAACGTTGGGCATGCTAATTATGATATAGGTCATGTTTTCAATGCAGCGGGTAACAACGGTAATGCGGGATGTATAGGTTGTGTATGTATCAATCCAACTTCTACTAATCCTGATTTGCAGGCGGCTTATGGAAAAGGTTCTGCTTTCACGCAAAGTACGAGCCCTATAGGAGATACTTTTGATATAGATTTTGTAGCGCATGAAATGGGACATCAGTTGGGAGGTAACCATACTTTCGCTCATGCTCTGGAAGGTTCGGGAGTAAATGTTGAGCCGGGTTCCGGAACTACAATTATGGGTTATGCTGGGATTACAGGACCAAATACTGATGTTCAGCCGAACTCTGATCCTTTTTTCCATAATGTGAGCATTAGACAGATCCAGACAAACTTAATAGCTAAAACGTGTGATGTAGAGACTGCGATTACCAATAATCCTCCGGTGATTTCTGCTTTGCCTACTTATAATATTCCTAAAGGAACAGCGTTTGTCTTGACTGCTTCAGCAACGGATCCTGAAAACGATCCTATTACTTATATGTGGGAAGAAGTAGATAATGCAACTGTTGTAATTAATAAAAATAATATAGGAACTACAAGTTCAGGTGCGACTTTTAGATCGTTTACCCCAACGACTAGCCCTACAAGATATTTCCCTAAGCTGGCTTCTGTATTGGCGGGAGTTTTAGATAATTCTAATAACGGATGGGAATCGGTATCTAAAGTAGCAAGAACTACAAAGTTTGCTGTTACTGTAAGAGATAATAATGCTGTGCCAACGCAACAGCAGACTCAATATGCAGAGCAGACTATTATTGTTGGAGATAACGGACCGTTTAAAGTAAACTCACAATATGCAAACACTGCTGCTCCTTCAGCTATTGAGTGGGATGTTGCAGGAACTACTGCTGCTCCTTATAGTGTAGCAAACGTAAAAATTGATTATACAACAGATAATGGAGTTACTTGGACTGTATTGTCGGCTTCAACTCCTAATGATGGCTCTGAAAATTTTTCTTTCCCGGCTTCATTGAATGGGCAGACTGTTAAATTAAGAGTTTCAGCTTTAGGTAATGTGTTTTATGCTGTAAGATCAGTTCTTGTAACAGCTTTTGGTGCATGTGATGGATCTGCGCCTACAGGTGTTTTGGCAAGTAATATTACAACAAGTTCTGCTGTTATTAATTGGGCTCCGGTAACTGGTGCTACTTATATTGTTCGTTATAAAAAAGTAACAGATGCTGCTTGGACAACTGTTAGTACAACTTCGCCAACTGTAACTTTATCTAACTTGCCTGATGGTACTGCTTATGAGGTACAGGTTTCAGCGGTATGTTCGGGAACTCCGGGAGCTTATTCTGCATCGGCAAACTTTACAACTTTAGGTCTTACTTATTGTGCTGTAGTTTCTGGTAACGGAACAGATGATCATATTGCAAATGTAACATTGGCTAATGTAAATAATACTTCAGGACCAAGTACATATACTGATTATAGTACGAATCCGACTCTTCAGGCTAACTTAGTTGCGGGTAGTACATATACTTTATCTATTACAAGAGGTTGGGTGGCATCGACAGCAGCTCCGAATATGGTAACCGCTTGGATTGACTTTAATAGAAATGGTACTTTTGAAGATTCAGAAAGAATTCTATTGGTTTCTAATGCGGCTACTAATACTCAGAATCCTGTTACGGCAACATTTACAGTTCCTTCAAATGCTGTTCTTGGTTTAGGATTAAGAATGAGAATTTATGATTTCTACTATCAGCTTCCAGGTTATGTTATTAGTGCTCCAGCTTGTGGGACGATCAATTTATATGGTGAGGTGGAAGATTATAATGTAGTTGTAACCGGTGCTTTGGGGACATCAGATTTAGAAGGCCCTAAAGACGGAATCCAGATTTATCCAAATCCGGCAACTGATTTCTTGAATGTAACTAAAGTTTCCGATAAAGCAGCTTATAAAATTTATAGTGCAGCCGGTCAATTAGTAGGAAATGGAAATATCAGCAATGGTAGAATCAACGTTTCTTCTTTGGTAAAAGGTGTGTATGTAATTTCTATAGAAGATAAAGGAAAAGAAAGTTTCAATTCCAAATTTATTAAGAAATAATAAAGCTTTTTCTAATACTAACAAATCCTCAGGTTTTACCTGGGGATTTTTTTATAATGTAACCATAAAGTGAATTATACTGAATTAATAATAAAAATATTCACAAAACGTTTACTCAAATAACAAAAAATGTTTAGATTTGTATTTAATCTGAAAAAATAATTAAAATCTATGAGGCAAATTTTTACATCTTTAATTCTTTTTATGCTCAAGCGTAATATCTTTTCTAAGAAAATTATTTTAAAAAGTTAATAATTCTTGCGTCCTACGGGATTTAATATTTTAATAGTATGAAGAAAATTTTACTAACACTTTCTTTTATGCTGGCTTTCATTACCAGTATATCAGGACAAACCTGTCCGCCTGTAGCTGTACCTTTTTTGCAGTCTTTCAGTACAGGCGCTCTTCCGGCATGCTGGGTTAATCAAAACCCAACCTCAACCTCTACCAGTGCCAACGTCAAATGGAGATTTGGAACAGGCGTAGGTTATGGAGCTACCAACAATGGGAAACCTTCCGGTACTTATGCTTGGGTTGATGCGAGTTCGCCATATGCCAATGAGCATACTGTTGAACTTCTTACGCCACAGATCAATTTGGCAGGTTTGACTAATCCTTATGTTAAATTTGAATGGTTTAAGAATCATTTGGATGGTGCTGCCGGATCATTGCCCAGTTATGATAATAATAGATTAAAAGTTGAGGTAAATGATGGCGCAGGTTGGGTTCAGATTTGGGCAAATGATACAAACGCTCCAGAATGGAGAACGGTGGGTATTCCTTTGGCTGCAAGTTATGTAGGAGCCACAATTCAATTGAAGTTTACAGTTGATAAAGATGTTGCCGGTAATGGATACTTTTATGACGATGTTCTTTTAGATGAAGTTCAGGTAATACAGGCTCCGACTTGTTTTGAACCGGTGACTTTGCCTGTAACTAATCTTACTCCTACATCAGCCACAATCAATTGGGGACCGCCTGCTGCTCCGGCACCGGCGCCTGCAAGTGGTTATGAATATTATTACACTACAACAAATACGCCGCCCGTTGCAGCAACTGCTGGTACGGCAACGACCGCTACAAGTGAGAACTTGACACCTTTGGTTTCGGGAACAACTTATTACTGGTGGGTAAGATCGGTATGTTCGCCTACGGATAAAACCCCTTGGGTTGCAGGAGGTTCTTTCACCCCGGGACAAATTGGTTCAGGAAATGCTACACACGCATATCTTCCGGTTTATTCTTGCTCAGGATACAATTATTCGCAACAGCTTTATACTGCAGCAGAAGTTAGCGGAGCTGTGGGGACAAATACTTATATTACATCAATTAAGTTTTTTGTATCAACTACAGGAACTAATCAAGCCAACTACAATCAATGGGTTGTTTATATGGGAAATACGACCCAGAACAATTTTGCAACGACTACAAGCTGGGTTCCAGCATCATCTTTGCAACAGGTATATTCAGGTACTTTACCTGCAATGACTGCCGGAACTTGGGTTACGATTCCATTGAGCACACCTTTCCTTTGGGATGGAACAAGTAATGTTGTGGTTGCGGTGGATGAAAATTCTGCAGGTACTTCATGTACTGCAAACTGGGGAAGTTATACGGCAGGAACCAATAGAGGAATGCTATATTATAATTCTTCTACTAATCCTGATCCCGCAAACCCACCTACTGCAAGCAATCGATATTCTACAATACCGACACTTCAATTAATAGGGACAACTTTGCAGGCTTGTACAACCGCTCCGCCTGCCAATATTACAGTAGCTAATATTACTCCTAGCGGTGCGACAGTTTCTTGGACTCCTTCAAATGGTGCAACCTATGTATTACGGTACAGAGCGTTACCTAGTGGAGCGTGGACTACCGTAAATATTACAACTCCACTTACCAACAGTTACAATATTCCCGGATTAACGGAACTTACGCAATATGAAGTAGAGATAGCAACAGTTTGTAATGGTACAACCGGAGCATTTTCAGCCAGTACAAACTTTACGACACCTGGAGTGTCTTATTGTACATCAAACCCGACAAGTACTACCGCATATGAATATATTTCAAATGTTACAGTAACACCGATTGGTTTGCCAGCAATGGTCAGTAATTCAACTATTCCTCCTCCTTTTTACTCAGATTATACAACTGATGCAACTAGGTTGATTACATTATATAGAAATACCGTAAATAATAATCTCTCTGTTACAAAAGCATATCCAAACTCTACTTGGAGTGCAGCAACCAGAGCATGGATTGATTTTAACAGAAATGGTATTTTCGAAGCTTCCGAAATGGTGATGGATGATCCTTCTAATACAAATACTCTTGTAACAAGCACATTTGAAGTTCCAGCAGGTGCTTATGCTGGTAATTTAACATTAAGGATGAGAGTAATACTAAAAGAAAGTTCAGCTCCGGATCCTTGCGGAACGTTTACTTATGGTGAAGTAGAAGATTATGCGGTAAGATTAATAGACCTTCCGGCATGTACTACTGCGCCACCTACAAATATAACGGTTACCAACCTTACACCTTCAACGGCTACGATTTCTTGGGCTCCTACTCAAGGTGCTACATATATTTTAAGATATAGAACGGGCACTGGTGCATGGACGACTGTGAATATGACAACACCTCCGGTGTATGTTGCTAATTTAACAGGACTTTTAGAACAAACAACTTATGAAGTTCAGGTAGCTACAATCTGTGGTGGTACAACGGGAGCATTTTCTGCAAGTGTGAACTTTACAACTCCGTTGATATCTTATTGTACGTCAAACCCTACAAGTACTACTGTTTACGAATACATGTCAAATGTAACGGTGGCACCTACAGGTATGCCGACTATGATAAGTAACTCACCTACGCCTCCTCCGTTCTATACAGATTATACTACAGATCCTGCAAGATATATTACGTTTATCCGAGGTACTGCAAATAACAGTATTTCAGTAACGAAAACTTATCCGAACTCTACTTGGAGTGCAGCGACAAGAGCTTGGGTTGATTTTAACAGAAATGGTGTATTTGAAACCAATGAGATAATATTAGATTCTCCATCAAATACTACTACGCTTGTAAATGCTACCTTTAATGTACCTACCGTTGCTCAAGGAGCTTATGCAGGTAACCTACCATTAAGGATGAGAGTGATACTAAAAGAAAGTTCAGCTCCTGATCCTTGTGGAACATTTTCTTATGGTGAAGTTGAAGATTATTATGTAAGATTAATTGATTTGCTTCCATGTACAACAGCGGCACCATCTAATATTACGGCAACCAATTTAACAGCTACAACCGCTTATGTGTCTTGGTTACCGGCTGCAGGTGCTACTTATATTATCAGATGGAGAGAAGGGGCTACCGGAGCTTGGCTTCCAAGTGCTGCCGGTTTGACGCTTCCTGCGGGGCAAAGCTATCATACGATTCAAGGTCTTACTGAGCAGACAGGATATCAGGTACAGGTTGCTACAATTTGTAACGGAAGTACTGGAGCCTTCAGTCCTTCGGTAGCGTTTACAACTCCTCCTTTATCATATTGTAATATGACAGGTACAGGGACCAACGATTACATTTCGAATGTGAAAGTTACTCCTGTTAATTTCCCTGTGATGGATAATACTTCCTTGCAGACAAATTATACGAGCTATACAGCTCCTGCCACACTTATCAATTTGGAAATTGGATCTACAGGAAATCAATTATCCGTTTCCAAAGGCTGGGTAAATAATACTTACAGTGATGCTGTTTATGCATATATAGATTATAACAGAGACGGAATCTTTGCGGATAGTGAAAGAATCATGACTTCGGCTCCAAGTACAACAACACCTGTTACGGCAACATTTGATGTACCTGCAACGGGTGTATATTTAGGTCCGTTAACGACAACAATGAGAGTTGTTTTGAAGCGTACGAGTGCGCCTGTGATGTGTCAGGACCCTGTTAATGGAGAAGTTGAAGATTATGCAGTAAGATTAAGACCTTGCAGCAATGTTACACCGGGAGCTCCAACCTTTACTACGGTAACGCACAATTCGGCTACCGTCAACTGGACACCAGCTACCAACAATATTTCATATGTTTTACAATACAGACCGGTAACAAACCCTGCTTCAGCGTGGACAAGCGTCAATGCTTCCACATTGAACGGTAATCCACCGGTTCAGCTGACAGGCTTAATTCCTGCTACAACTTATGAAGTGCAGATTGCTGCAGTTTGTGGTGGTGGGCCTGGTGCATTTACAGCCGTCAAAACATTTACCACACGATGTGATCCTACACCTCCGAATGTTACCGTAAGCAATGTTACACCAAACTCTGCACTGGTAACCTGGAATCCGGTTGTGGCAAGTGCTACTTATACTTTACGATATAGAAAAGTAGGAACAGCAACATGGACTGAAGTTCCGAACCTTATTCCTCCTGTTAATTCTTATACGATCTCGG
>Ga0307414_10000048_pt1 | contig 130217 bp, 103 predicted proteins | sample DK1Ometagenome_FD_203804 | JGI IMG/M metagenome (GOLD analysis project Ga0307414, IMG submission 203804) | Maize rhizosphere microbial communities from greenhouse at UC Davis, California, United States - DK15-O-3 | ecosystem: Host-associated > Plants > Roots > Rhizosphere > Soil | place: USA...
CAAGGGTTTACTACTGAAACCAGTTACACACCGAGCCCAAAAGAAGATGAACTTGCAGCATTCACTGCGACAATTCTGGCAGACACCGAAGATGTATGGAATCAGCAATTGGACAACTACCGCGAACCTACCCTCGTCCTGTTCAGTGGCGGAGTATCATCTGCTTGTGGAATGGCTTCCAGTGCAACGGGTCCTTTTTATTGCCCAGCTGATGAAAAACTCTATATAGATCTGAGTTTTTTTGAAGAAATGGATACCAAATTAAATGCTCCCGGGGATTTTGCCGAAGCGTATGTGATTGCCCACGAAGTAGGTCACCATATTCAGAAGATTACCGGAGTATCTGATCAGGTTCAGCGTCTAAGAGGTGAACTTAGCGAGAAGGAATACAATGAATATTCTGTCCGACTGGAGCTTCAAGCAGACTTTCTTGCTGGCGTATGGGCACATCATAGCCAGCGTGCCAACAATATACTCGAAGAAGGAGACTTAGAAGAGGCATTGAATGCCGCCAACGCAATTGGGGACGACAGACTGCAGAAACAAGCAGGTGGACGCGTGGTACCAGATTCATTTACACATGGCACTTCTGCCCAGCGGATGAAGTGGTTCAAAAAAGGTTTTGATACAGGTGATATTGGTCAGGGCGACACATTTAATACGGATGATCTTTAATCATCTACTAATAGATAGTTTCCAGCAAAACCTAACAGCTAGTCTCTGAACACTGCGACTGATCACTGTGTCATGTCCTGATTTAACCTGCCTACTGCAGGCAGGGCTGACACTTTATACTGCCTACTTGATTCTTAGTTCCTGACCCTTGATTCTGTCACCAACATTCAACATCCCACATCCGCGCCTACTTGATTATTTACGCATCGCTCCCGGTGATAGCTTACAAATTGGAACTTCCGCTTAAATTGGTTTCCATCACCCGGATTTGCTCCGGCTTTAACTTATGGATGAATTGTCTTAAGATGTAATAAGTCTCGGGCACGTTCGGCACCGCCTCTAGCTGAGAGCGTAAATCTGAATCTGATTCAACAGTAGACAAAAATCCGTATCGACTGAGAATTCCCCGATCAAAGAGGCAGTATAGTGATTCGGTATCATCCCGGCCTTCAAGTTGAATTAATATTTCTTTCTGACTTTCCCTGATGTTGTGCAGAAAAAGGTTTACTCCTTCATTATAAACTGATGCCTCCTGAAGCGAGCTACATGCTCCATGACAGGAATTAGTATCTTTTTCCGAGCAGTTGGTTTTTCTTAATCCGCATAGTTTGGCACAAAGCCCGTATGTCATAACTCCTTCCTTCAGAAAGGAATTTGCCTCTTCATAAGAAAAGAAAGAATCCAAAGGCTTAAAATGCTTCGCTACTTTTGAAATTTGAAATCTGCCATACCCCAAAGCATCCTCATAATGAAAGAGTCCGTACATCGTCTTTGGAAGCTTTAAAGCCGAATTATATTTTGGCCATAATCGTTTGATTTCTAATGACTCTAATAATAATGCAAAGAATTCACTTCCTGTTAGTTTCCACTTTAGATCCACTACTTCTGCTTTCAGCTTTTGCTTTAGATTCGGAAGTACATTTCCAGAGAAATGGTTTTTGAACCGCTCCCTGATATTGATGGCCTTTCCTACATAGATGATCTTTCCCTTCGTATCAATCATGTAATAAACTCCACAAGACTCGGGTATTTCTTTGAACTTCGAGATTGGGAAATTAGGAGGCATGTAACTCTGACCAGTATTCTTCTTTAACGCCTGATCTATTACCAAGGAGTCAGATTTCAGCATTCTGTCAAATAAAATAGCTGTGGCCCTTGCATCACCCATTGCTCTGTGACGGGCTTCAATCGGTATGCACTGGTTTTCACACAATCTTCCAAGGCTGTATGATCGGAGTCCGGGATATACCTTTCGCCCTAACCTTACTGTGCAAAGCTTCGGTACTTTTAGCTCCTTCCCTACTTTTAGAAACGACTCACGAAGAAAACTAAAATCAAAATTCACATTGTGTGCAACAAAAACCCGGTTGCTCAATAGTTCCCAAATCTCCTCATGAATAGCCTCAAAAGTAGGCTTGTGACGGACCATGAAATTATCAATGCCAGTCAGTCCGGTTATATATGTGGGAATTCCCTGTTCAGGATTTAAAAGCGTCTCATATTCTCTGATAATCGACTCACCATCGTGGATTAGGATAGCAATTTCAGTGATCCCTCCATTCTTAGGTGCTCCACCAGTGGTCTCAATATCTACTATCGCATATTCCATTGCCCAAAATTAAGAAATTGACTAACGGAAAAAGTTAAAATGTCACAGAATGACAGTTTCTTTTGCTGATTAAATTACGATACCCGAATTACGATTGACAAGCGCATGGATTACTTCCTACTTCGGGTTAAATCAGGACGTAACATTTTACCCCACATCCATATTACCTATCACCCATCTATGCAACCTTGTTTCATATATTCTAGTTTATACAAAGAAGTACCTTTATTTTTGCTGTGTGAAATTAAAGACCTCTCTTCTCCTAATATCGCTTGTTCTCCTGTTCTGTAATCAGGTTAAAGCACAAAATTGCAGTATCGTCATCAGAGGTAAAGTAATCCATCTGGAAAATAATGAGCCAATTGAAGCTGCATATGTTTGGATAGAAGAAGCAAAACAAGGTGCTGTCAGTGACCAAAATGGAAACTTCATTGTGAAGAATTTGTGTAAGGGAACCTATACAATTACAATTCAATTTCTGGGGCATAAAACAACCAGCGATACCATAATACTGGAGAACAGTCCCTTCACGAAGACCTACAGATTGGAGGACGAATCATTGAATTTGAGTGGCGTAGAAATTCATGGTCATCGGGATGCTGTCCAGACCACTACCTCTGTCTCTGCGCTTTATGGAGAGAATCTCCTGGAATCAAGAGGAGAAAATTTAGGTGAAAGCTTGAAGAGAATTTCGGGTGTTTCCACCTTCTCCACAGGAAATAATATCTCAAAACCAGTGATACATGGGATGCATAGTAATAGAATCATGATTATGAACAATGGAATCCGCCTGGAAGGTCAGCAATGGGGTGCAGAGCATGCGCCTGAAATAGACCCTTTCTTAGCGGATGAAATCACTGTAGTGAAAGGTGCAGAAACAGTTCGTTATGGTCCAGAAGCCATGGGAGGAGTTATTTTGGTGAATCCTGCTCCTCTTCCTACTAAAAAAGAAAGTAAGACAAATATCAATTTAGTGGGCGGAACAAATGGTAGAATGGGAAATATTGCTGCTGCTCACGTAGGAGGATCAGAGCGAATAAAAGGATTGGGTTACCGAATTCAAGCATCTGCCAAAAGAGCAGGAAACATCAAATCACCGGATTACTATCAGCGTAATACCGGCATGTCCGAAATCAATTTTAGTGGCTCATTAGGCTATAGTGCCAAAAAAATAGGTATGGAGGCTTATTATAGCCTTTTCAATACCGAATTAGGCATTCTTCAAGAATCTCATACTGGTAATCTTTCTGACCTTGAAGCAATCATTGCAAATGGAAGACCATTTACAGACGGAGAATTTACTTACGGGATTATCAATCCAAAACAACGGGTTGTTCATCATCTCGCCAAAATCAAATCCCATTACCATATCTCTGAAAATTGGAAGTTAAATTTTCAATATGGCTTTCAACTCAATAACCGTCAGGAGTATGATAAAAGAAGAGGCGACCTGAATGAACGGCCGAGTTTGGATTTAGAACTGTTTACCAATACGCTGGATCTATATGTAAACCACACCCATAAAAATGAATTCAGTGGGACCTGGGGACTGAACCTCATTCAACAGGCAAATAACAATGTCCCAGGTACTGGAGTCACTCCCTTAATACCCAACTATGACATGATCAATGCAGGTGTCTACCTCATGGAGAAGTATTCCAAGGGCCCATTGGAAGTAGAAGCAGGTATAAGATATGATTATCGCTCTGTCCAGACTGCCCGTTATATTAATTCTGAATTAAGGTCTTCCGATCTGGATTATCAAAATCTATCCGCATTCTTGGGAGGCTTGTACCATATTAATGCCGACTGGACATTCAGCTCAAATTTAGGCTCTGCCTGGAGACCCCCAAATGTCAATGAATTATTCAGTGAAGGATTGCATCACGGGGCAGCAGCTGTCGAAATTGGGGATCCGGACCTGAAATCTGAAAAATCATTCAAATGGATAAATGAACTACAATTCGACGGTAAAAGAAGCCATTTGGAAATTACTGCATATCTAAATCCAATTCAGGATTATATCTACCTCAACCCAACAGGAGAAGTTTATGTGAGCCTTCGGGGAACGTTCAATGTGTATGAATACTTACAGGCTAACGCTTTGTTCTATGGAATAGATGTAGCAGGAAGTTATGAATTCACTGACCGCCTAAATGGCTATGTGAAAGGGTCGATTGTACATGCCAAGAATACTAATGAACACAGTTACTTGCCTTTTATACCGTCGAATAGGATGGATTGGGGCCTTTCTTACGATTTTTCCAAAGTGACTGATTCACGCACCAACAAAGTAACATTAAGCAATATATTGGTCGCAGAGCAGAAACGGGATCCTGACTTTGATCTGGCTCCCCCACCTCCTGCTTATGCATTGTTCAACATTGCCTATCAGAAGCAATTTTATATAGGAAACGAAAATAAATTAAATCTTGGCTTCCAGGTTCAAAATGTTTTCAATACGAGCTATAAAGATTACATGAACCGCTTCCGCTATTTCACTTACGATATGGGAAGAAATATTTTACTCAAAATCAATTATGAATTTTAATAATCGCCTTATGAAAACCACAAACAAACTTTACCTTTTAGCACTTGCTTTTCTTGCACTTTCATTTTCAGGTTGCGACAGTGAGGATCCTGTGCCGGAAAATGACGGAGAATTGATCACGGATGTCACGCTGATATTTCAGGAACTGGATGCTAATGCCAGCCCTGTAGGTGACCCAATGTCCTTTAAAGCTTCAGATCCTGAAGGAATTGAAACGGGGCAGACGCCGACTGTCGAAACAGTAAAGCTGAAAAAGGGCAGTAAGTATAGAATGAATATTTCTGTGACAAATGCAATTGAAAACGAAGATATCACGGCTGAAATTCTAGAAGAATCTGATGAGCATCAATTTTATTTTCTAGGAACTGCTTTCATCGGTGATTCGTCGCCACTTACCTATACTTATGATGATCCAAGTGGTGAGCTCATTGGTGTAAGAGGTACAGTTGTTTCGGCAGCAAATCCAAGTACTAATAATGCCCAAATAAGAGTTGTACTCCGTCATGATCTGGATAAGAATTATCCTGGAGCCGATAATCCGAACTTTGCTGACTTTGCTTCGGCTGGAGGTGAATCTGATCTTGATATTACATTCCCAGTGGTTATTGAATAAAAATGAATTCTAACTAAACAATAAAAGCAGCCTAATTGAGCTGCTTTTATTGTTTAGAGAATCTTAGGAAATATATGTGATCCGCCTCCCCAAAGGCATTATTGACAGTCTTTTGTTTAATAAATTATGATATACGGAATACGCTTTACGGGATTGATCTTCTGGGGCAAATCAATTCGGTTTTCCCCCATTTTTTCAGACAGTACTACAGATTGAAGGTTTCAGGGTACGCCCCATGCCTTTCCTAATTCATGTTTTTTCTAATAAGAGGTCAGGGGTTATGGCCCTTTCTTTCGAAAACAGGTTACTGCGGCAGGATCTCCATAAGTGATGACCGCCGCTCTTCATTAATCAAAAATTGGATGAGCAAGTAGCAATCTGCAAAGCATCAAAGTTGCTGGTTTCTTCTACCAGAGCCCCTACATTTCCCGCAACTAGAATTACTTTATAATCCGGACCTTCATTGGCCAAATGAACCTTTACATGGCCTTCAAAATTCTGAAAGGATTCAAAATCCAACGTAGTCCCATCTGCCAATTCCCCTAAACGTGTTTCCGAACTTAAAGTAAGTGACTTCACAGGATTTAGCATAAATGCCATTGGCGCATCTGGATTATCATAGCTTCCAAAATGCAAATGAGCTGGATATTCAATAGAACTAGTTAGTGTACCATTGCCGCTTAGTTGTATCAATAGCTCAATGCCTTTATCTGGATATTCCCTTACGATCAACTTACCCGTGTATTCATAATCACTTCCCTGAAACAATTCGTATTCAATCTGCCGACCGGTATAGTCAGGGGGATCAACGATGCGCTCTGAACAGGAAGTTAGCCCAAAGATTAGAAGCAATACTGCTGGCACGATTATTCTCATCTTTTTTGCGTTAAACAATCAAATAATAAAAGGTGAACTTTAACCTCAAAATACGATTATAATTAAAGAATGCACAAATTAAATTTAGCTCAAAAAAGCCATAGTTCCTTAAATACGTTTCTTAGGTTAAATTGGATGTCTTTTATGAGTTCAATTACAGTTTAGTATTTAGCTCGCCTATAAAAGGCTCTCATCACCATCACTTTTATGTTGAACCCTCACCTTTCTCCTGCATTAGATTACTTCAACCGTAAAAACTGGAAGCCATTTGAATTTCAAATCCAGACTTGGGAAGATTTTCTAAATGGTAAGTCTGGTTTGTTGAATGCTCCAACAGGATCCGGAAAAACATTTGCATTGTGGTTTGGTGTAGTTTGTGAACACATTCAGAAGAACCCTGATACATGGCAAAAGCCTTCTAAGCTGGGGATTCAACTCATTTGGGTTACCCCTCTCCGTGCTTTGGCCCAAGATATTCAGAAGGCCATGCAGGAAGTTTGTGATGTCATTGGCTTACCTTGGCAAGTAGCCGTGCGAAATGGTGATACCGACGCCAAAACCCGTGCAGCATTAAAGCGAAGACCGCCGGAGGTGTTGATTACTACTCCGGAAACACTCCATATTCTAATTTCACAAAAGGACCACAAGCAATTGTTTCAGTCTGTGAATGCAATTGTAGTGGACGAATGGCATGAGCTGGTTGGAAATAAGCGGGGGGTTCAGGTACAATTAGCTTTAGAATATATACAGGCGATTTGTCCAGCTACTTTTAGAAGATGGGCGATATCCGCAACTATTGGGAATATGAACCAAGCTGCTGCCGTTCTTCTCGGAGAAAATCTACCTGTGCATACAGTCAAAGCAGAAATTGCCAAAGAAATAATAATTCATTCCGTATATCCGGATGAAATCGAAAAATATCCCTGGCATGGGCATTTGGGGATTCGTATGCTCGATAAGGTAATACCAATTATTGAAGAAGGAATAACCGTTTTGCTTTTCACAAATACCCGCTCCCAAACTGAAATTTGGTATCAGAAAATATTAGAAGCCCGCCCTGATTGGGCGGGACTGATTGCGATGCATCATGGTTCCTTAGATATGACCGTACGCGGATGGGTGGAGCAGGCTTTACACGAAGGTAGACTTAAGGTAGTAGTCTGTACTTCAAGCCTCGATCTTGGAGTGGACTTTCGGCCGGTGGATCGGGTGATCCAGGTAGGAAGTCCAAAAGGGGTTTCCCGTTTTATGCAGCGCGCAGGTCGGGCAGGTCATCAGCCTGGGTTGCCTTCGGAGATATTCTTTATACCAACCAATGCATTGGAATTAATAGAAGCATCTGCCTTGCGGGATGCTATTGAAAAACAAGAATTAGAATCCCAGTTCCCTCCCGTTCTACCGTATGATGTACTGATTCAATTCTTGGTCACCTTAGCTGTTGGTGATGGTTTTGAGGAAAATACAACCTATGCTATTGTTCGAAAATGCTGGTCCTATTCAAGTTTGTCCCGGGCAGAAATGAGCTGGATCATGGACTTTATTACCAAAGGGGGAAAATCTTTGGGGAATTATGAAGACTTTCTGAAGGTGGTTCAAGATGAAAATGGAATTAATCGTATTGCCAATAAACGGATCGCAATGAAGCATCGTCTATCTATGGGCACGATCGTGTCAGATGTGATGATGAAAGTTAAGTTTAAGAACGGTGCTTACCTCGGTACGGTTGAGGAGCATTTTGTCTCAAAAATGAAAATCGGTGACTTATTTTTCTTTGCAGGCAGAAGTTTGGAGCTGAGACAGGTGCAGGGGCTTAATGCCTACGTTCAATTGAGCAATAAAAAGACACGGAATGTCGTAAGCTGGATGGGAGCTCGAATGTCATTGTCTTCCAAACTTTCTGACAAAATCCGTGAGATATTAGAGCTTTATAATAAAGGAATCTTCCTTTCAGAAGAAATCGAGCGGGTATCGCCTATTTTGGATCTGCAAACTAGGCTATCAACTGTTCCGGACAGGAATGCTTTTCTCATCGAATCGCACACCAGTAAAGAAGGCTATCACATCTTCTTCTATCCGTTTGAAGGCAGAGCTGTACATGAACTGATGAGTGCTCTGATCGCTTATCGAATTAGTGTGAAGTTACCCGTCACCTTTAGCATTGCGATGAATGATTATGGGTTTGAGCTACTTACTGATAGCTATGTAAATGTTGAGGAACTGCTGGAAGAAGATCTATTTACATTGACCAATCTTAGGGAGGATATTCTTCTTTGTGTCAATGAGAGTGAAATGACGCGTAGAAAATTCAGAGAGATTGCAAGCATCGCAGGATTAGTCTTTCAAGGGTATCCCGGAAAACCCACCACTTTTAAGCATATCCAGGCAAATTCAAGCCTTCTTTTCCAGGTTTTTGAACAGTACGATCCAGATAATTTACTGTTGAAACAGGCTCATAATGAAGCCATTGACCAGCAGTTGGAAGAGGATAAACTGATTCATGCTTTGGACAAGTTGAATAAACAGCGAATTGTTCTAAATCATCCCATACAGTTCACACCGTTTTCTTTTCCTATAATGGTAGATAGATTGAGTAGAAATTCCATTTCATCAGAATCGCTGGAAGATCGAATTGTGAAGATTCAGGCCCAGTTTGACGTGTTGGATTAATTTGCCCGCCAGAAGAAAGGTGTAAATAGTATCAGGATGGTAAATAGTTCAAGTCTTCCCAAAAGCATGATAAAGGACAAGAATATTTTAGCTCCTGGAGAAAAGAACGCGAAATTATCAATTGGTCCCACACTTCCAATTCCAGGTCCTACATTGGCTAATGAAGTGGCTACTGCACCCAAAGAAGTAGGAAGATCATAGCCCATTAAGCTCATCACTAAGGATCCCAGGACAAATGTGAGAAGATAAATCAAAAGAAAATTCATGATATGTGTGATAATTCGTCCACTGACCCTGTCTCCGTTAATCATCAAAGGAACTATTGCTCTAGGGTGCACTAAACGCTTAAATTCCAGCCATGAATTCTTTATAAAAGTTAAATGTCGGACAAATTTGATCCCTCCGGCAGTGGAACCTGCGCTACCTCCAAGGAATAACAACATAAAACATATGAATGTAACTCCTTGTCCATACTGCGTATAATCATCAGTTACATATCCGGTGGTGGTCACTAACGAAACCACTTGAAAAAGTGAGTTTCTGAAAGCCAGTTCTTTATCAGGATTGCTTTCTGACATGGGATAATATAGCACTACCGAGATGATAAGTAGGGCAAACGCATAGATCTTAAACTCATCGCTTCGAAGTACCCGCTTAAATTTGCCTATCAGTCCAAAATAGATGACAGTGAAGTTAGTCCCTGCCAAAAACATAAATAGGATAGCCACATATTGGATGAAGGCCGAGTCGTAGTAGGCCATACTTGCATTTTTGGTGGAGAATCCTCCTGTGGCAAGTGTTGTCAATGCATGATTAATTGCATCAAAAAACGTCATACCCCCTGCCCAGAAAAGTAGCATCGCCATGGTCGTCAAGCCAACATAGACATACCATAAGCGCTTGGCAGTTTCAGAGATTCTCGGATGGACCTTATCCGAGGTAGGTCCTGGGGATTCTGCCACAAAGAGTTCAATACCACCGATTCCCAATAACGGAAAGATAGCCACAGTCAATACTATTATTCCCAATCCCCCTATCCATTGGGTCATACTACGCCAAAAAAGTAATCCTTTTGGCATAGCTTCAATATCGGTCAGAATGGAAGCTCCCGTAGTGGTAAGACCTGACATTGTTTCAAAAAGTGCATCAGCAAATCCGTTGATTTGATTGCTAAGAATATATGGAAGCATTCCAAATCCAGCCATAAACACCCAACTTAAAGCCACGATCAAGTATCCTTCACGCTTACGGATATTTTGGTCTTGCTTGGAAAAAGAGAAAAACAAGGTCAGCCCAATGATCATCGTGACTATCGCTGAACTTAATATTGGCCAAATGTCTTCTTGAAAATAATGAGAAAAACCAACCCCTGGAAGCATCAGAATAGCAATTAGGACCAAGAGTGCGCCCATTATTTTTCCAATCTCTTTAAAGTGGATCATGCTTAATGAAAAAGTTTATCTAACGAATTTTTTGCTTCTGGAAGAGCCAAAACAATAGCTTTATCATTAATATGTAATTGAAAATCACCATCTGGAATGAACACCTCTTCCCCTCGGATCACACCAGCGACAATCGCAGAATCAGGAAAATGTAATTCCTTCAAAGGATTCTTAGTCAGTCGGTTGCTTTTGCAAACTGAATATTGGATAAATTCGGCATCCACCCCATAAATCCCGGATACAGCATCTACGGTTCCTTTCTTCAGATAACGGGAAATTTCATTGGCTGCAACCAATTTTTTGTTGATCAAAGAATCAACTCCAATGCTATGGGAGATATGAATGTACTCACGGGTATCGACATGGGCAATAGTTTTATAAACTCCGTGATTTTTAGCCGTAAGACTGGCAATAATGTTTGTCTCAGATGACTCTGTCAATGCGAGAAATGCATCCATCTGCTCCAGACCCTCTTCTATAAGTAGGTCTACATTCTTATAGTCACCATTGATAATCAGTGTATTACGAAGATTTTCAGCAAGCCACTTACACCGTTCCTTATCCTTGTTTATTAGAGTTACCCGGAATTTATCTTCAAGCCTCAGCGCAGTGGTAAGAGCCATATCATCACCCCCGATGATCATAACATTCTTGATCAAGACCTTTTCCTGACCTAGAATCGATTGAATAGTCTGGGTATTCTTTTTATTGGAAATAAAGAATACGTGATCGTTATTCCTAATTATGGTATTTCCCCGGGGGATTATAGTTTTTTGGTCCCTAAGAATCGCAATGATACGAATATCATCAAATATAGGATTAGATTTTGTGTCCATAATCCTTTGATTAACAAGAGGATTACTTTGATCTAAGGTAATACCAACAATATTCAACTTGCCTCCTTCAAAGTCAAATACCTCAGTGAAACTTGAGTTCTCGATCATATTCAGTATCTCCCTACTGCAAAGCATGGTAGGTGAGATTAAATTGTCGATTCCCAAGTTATTGAAATAGGCAACGTTTTCAGAATCAAGGTAGGAATGGTTTCTTACCCTTGCCATTACTCGTTTGGCACCGAGCTGTTTGGCTAAGACTGCTGTCACTATATTTGTTTTTTCTGAAGTGGTGACGCATAATACCATACTCGCTTTACTGACGTCGGCATTCTTTAAAACCTCAAAGGAGGTAGCGTCTCCCTGTACAGTTAACACATCCAGTTTAGATGATACATAATCCAGCACTTCCCGATCGGTATCGATCAAGGTAATGTCTTTATTATCGTAACTCAATTGCTCAGCAAGGTGATATCCCATATCCCCAGCGCCTGCAATTACAATATTCATCCCCATGAGGTAGTTCAGCTAACTTTTTGAAAGGCCGAAAGTAATAGCTTTCTGAATAATAATCAGTTAGTGCGTACCAATATTATTTTCATATGCCCAAAGTAATAAAGCTACATCTTTAAAAGGTGGTTTCAGCAAAGATTTTTAAACTTCTCTAGGCAAGAGACATGAACCTTTCCCCCTTGAGCAGCAAGCAAATTCTGAAAGTTTTCCAAAAGCAAAAATGCCGTAAATTGCATCTCCTCATTCGTAAATTCAAGGAACAAGCTGAATGGCTATTCCAACAGTTTGCTACTTGCTGCCTCTGGAATCTCCTGTACATCTTTGAGCTTTCGTTGAATCACCCGGGTTCTAGCACCTACTAACTTATCTAATTCAGTATTTGCTTCATTAAGTTTCTTTTGGGTTTTCTCTAATAACTCTCCAAATTTGCCAAACTCAGTTTTTACAGCTCCCAAAACCTGCCAAACTTCTGAACTTCGTTTCTGAATGGCCAAAGTTCTAAAGCCCATCTGCAGACTGTTTAGAATTGCAGATAAAGTCGTAGGTCCTGTCACCAGTACATTATATTGCTGTTGAATTTGTTGTATAAGGCCAGGCTCACGCAAAATTTCTGCATAAAGGCTTTCAACCGGTAAGAACAAGATTGCAAAATCAGTAGTCTGAGGCGGATTTATGTATTTATTACAAATATCTGAAGCAGATTTCTTCACCGCTTTGATGAGTTCGCTCCTGTGTAAGTCAATTTCTGTTTTTGAATCCAATTCGTAAGATTCAATCAATCTCAAATATGATTCTTGGGGAAATTTCGAGTCAATTGGTAAAAAGATAGGATGATCATGCCCGGGCATCTTCACCGCAAATTCTACGCGTTCCCGATTTCCTTTTCCTACTTCTGCATTTAAGACATACTGCTCTGCTGAAAGTAAATTTTCAAGTATTGCCTGAAGTTGGTATTCCCCCAATACACCACGACTTTTTACATTGGTAAGTACCCGCTTCAAATCCCCAACACCGTTTGCCAAATGCTGCATTTCGCCAAGGCCTTTTTGCACTGCTTGCAACTGATTACTGACCATTTCAAATGACTGGCCTAACCTAGTTTCCAGTGTTTTCTGCAACTTCTCATCGACCGTTTCTCTGATCTTCTCCAGTCTCAATTCAATAGTTTTCATGAGATCCTCCTGCCTTCTGTTAAGGTCTTCAAATTTCTCCTTTTGAAGGACATTAAAATCCTGAACATTCTGTCGAAACACGTCTCCGAATGACTTTAAGGCTTCAATTTGATCTTTTGATCCTGCTCTTAAACTATTAAATACAAGTTGAAATTGGTTGATCAGATTTTCGTTTGCTTCCCTCCTATTTTGGGAAAGTGCTAGCTCTAGTTCCTTACTCATCCGTGCCAGTTCCTCTTGCAGTAACTCCTTATCACTGCCATTACTACGCTTTATGAGAAATAAAACCAGCAGGATAAGTTGAAAAATTAAAATCGTTATCAGCAAATATTCAGTTGGCATAATCATCAGTTTGGGAATATGAAAGTAGTGCTTTCGCAGGTTAACCCGCTCATGAAATGAATATTCTGCGACAGATTCCGTCGTAATCATTCGAATCAAAGTGTGTAGATTTCAGGGCTATGCCCCATAATTACCACTAACCTGCAGACACAGCTGGTCTTTGTAAGCTTAATGACGAATGATCTCTACCTACTAGAAACTTGATTCTTGGCTCTTAGTTCTTGTCTCATGATTCTTCTTTTTTACTTCTTGCCATTCATGATTGAGAATGCTGTAGTAAATGGTGTCACGTCGGCGATTATTGGTAAGTAATGTGTGGCTTCTAAGTACACCTTCTTCTATGGCACCAGATTTTAAGAGCGCTTTACGGGCTGGTAGGTTCAGAACATCTGTTTTAATTTCCACTCGCTTCAACTTCAATTCCTCAAAACAATGTTGATACATCAGTAATTTCATCATTTGATTTATTCCGGTACCCTGTGCTTTCTTGGCAAGCCATGTCCAGCCGATTTCTATGCGCTCATCTCTTGCTGAATAATTGCCAAAAGCGGTACTTCCTACCGGTTCATCTATTTTTTTATCCCACACTATAAACTGTAAGCGTTCACCTGCCAACGCTGGTTTTACCCACTCTGAAAATTCTTCGGGAACACTTAAATCATACGTGAAATAGCGCCACATAGCAGAATCACTTACTAAGGGCAAAAGGGAGGGAAAATCTTCCTGTTTGATGGCTCTTAAAAGAACTCTCGAATTCTGAAGTGTGAGTTGCGGATGAAGCATAGCTAAATAAGTTAATAAGCCCCGAAAATGATCTTGAAGTTAAACCCAATTTTATAAATTTTTACTTAGCGAATACCTTGTTGTTTCTTAATTTATTTAAATAAATATCAAACATTAGCCACGCACATTAGCAAAATTACATTTTTGGACTACTTTATTATAATTGGCTTTTTCTCCATAATTCAAGTCTAAAAAAAATTATCTCTTATATTTTCGCAATTTCACAGAATATTTTTTTAATTTAAAATAAATCACAATTAACCCTAAACCCCGGAATTCATGAAAAAGCTACTTTTATTTCTGTTGTGTGGGATCCTTTGGGTAGGAAGTCTTAAGGCCCAAGAAGCGCAATACAAGGTATTCGAATTTATCAAGGTGGAAAATGATCAACTCTTTGACTATATCGAGTATAAGGATTTAATGCAAAAAGTTTATAGACAGGCCTTCAATGATAAACGGATCAAAGGCTGGGACTTTTGGTCTTTACAATCAGCAGGAGATCATACTGATTTTCAATATATTATGGTCACTTATTATGAGGATCCAGTTAAGATGATGAATGGTCTTGATGAAAATGCAATGAAAGAATATACTAAAATTGCGTATCCTCACTTAAATGATGATCAGGTTTCAAAAATATTTCAAGAATCTCTCGCCATAAAAGATACTCCCATGCGTTTATATATGAAAGAGATTGCAGAGACGAATGACGACTTCCAGATGAAAGTTGGAGTTCTTGCTTCCTTTGATCTAATGAAGGCAAATGAAGGAATGTTTGATGCTTACGAGAAAGCAGAATCTGAAGTATTCAAACCGATCCATCAGCGACATATTGAACAAGGTCTAATGGGACACTGGAGTTTTCTTAGAACAGCCCTTCCCCTTGGTTCAGAAGCAGCTTCTACGCATTTGACTATGAATATATACAAGGATTATATGCAATTTTTCAATGCTCAGGCTTATGAAGATATGAATCAGACAGAAGAGCAACGTAAAGCGATGAATGCGGGCTTAAATTCAAGAGACCAAAAGTGGGTGTATTTAGCCACCTTAGAAAATATAGTTCGGTAGTCCGGTTTGATTAATTACAAAAAAAAGAGAGGCTGTCTCAAAAGAAGTGACAGCCTCTGTTTTATTCGGGGAGGTATCTGTGCCAATTTTTGTACAGCCAAATCTCAGGCTCTTGAATTGACTTATGAGACAGCCTCTTTTTTTATACTAGGAAGCAAGTGGAGAGTGAAAGTGTGAATAAGTTGCAGAAGCCACTTTCAGATGTCTCGGCAGAGCTTCTGAATTTGTGTTTTCTTTTCGCATTCGTCGGTTAAGAAATCATCTAAAACCTTCGAAGTTTCGATAACCTCAAAAGTATAACTAAAATCAAGCTCCCAAAATGGCTTTAATTTGATTCATTTCCGCCTCATTGAAATTTGAGTTTGCCACTGCCGCCACATTATCATCCAGTTGCTCGGGCTTGGAAACACCCACCAGAACAGAAGTGATCCGTTGATCTTTCAGTAGCCATGCAATTGCCATTTGAGCCAGTGTTTGACCTCGCTGTATGGCTATCTCATTTAGCTTAGCTATCATGCTAATTTTTTCTTTTGAGATGAGCGCTGCTTTTAAATACCTCCCATCCTTTGCAGCTCTTGAGTCTGCCGGAATACCTTTTAGATATTTGTCAGTTAACAATCCCTGCTCCAAAGGCGAGAAAGCAATACTTCCAATTCCTTTTTCCCCAAGCACATCCATCAACTCATTCTCTACCCATCTGTCCAACATAGAATACCTTGGCTGGTGGATCAATAAAGGCGTACCCAAATCCCCCAATATCTTGTAAGCTTTAGCTGTGTCGGTGGCATTATACTGTGAAATACCTACGTAGAGGGCTTTTCCCTGGCGAACAAGTAGATCTAGTGCGCCCATTGTTTCTTCCAAAGGAGTATCAGGGTCTGGGCGGTGATGATAAAATATATCTACATAATCCAGCCCCATACGTTTCAGGGTTTGGTCACAACTTGCAACTAAATATTTTTTTGAACCATGATTGCCATAAGGGCCCGGCCACATATCCCATCCTGCCTTTGAGGAAATGATCAATTCATCCCGCAATTGGGCAAAGTCTTTTTTAAGAATTCTTCCAAAATTTTCCTCCGCTGCACCAAATGGAGGGCCATAATTATTAGCTAGGTCAAAATGACAAATACCTAAGTCAAATGCTCTTCTGAGAATAGATCTTCCTAACGTAAAATCGGCATTATGGCCGAAATTGTGCCATAGGCCCAAGCTGATTTCAGGTAATAAGAGTCCACTCCTGCCACATCTTCGGTACTTCATCTGGTGGTAGCGGTCTGCTGCTGGATGATAAGAAAGAAGTGGTGAGTGATCGTTAATTTCCATGTGTCAATAGATTAAAATAGTTACGCAGACCAAAATAGAGGGATTAAAATAGATATCAAATTTAAATTTTATGACGCCATATAATTCTCTTCTCCTCAGGGACCTCCTTCGACCTGGCTCAGAAACCTTCCTCAGGGAGACAGGCCCTCCTTCAACTACCCCAAGAAAAAGCTTGGTGATTTCCAAATCCCTGTTTTTTCCGCTATTCCGCCGTGAAATGATCAGCCAATTGAGTGGCTATTTTCAACCGAAAATCGTCCTCGTCTTTTGAGTTCGCAAATAGAAAAATTCCAATTTCATTCGAGCGGTTAAAAAAGAAGAAACTGGAATATCCCGCTTGTCCCCCATAATGTCCCTGCCATTCCTGACCATTTATCTGAATGCGCTGGAACCCTAAGGGAACTTCACTTCCATTCTCAAGCCAATTGACAGCCGATTGAAAAATACCCATATTACCCCGAAGCAAATGTATAAGCGCGATGCTCATATCTTTTGTCGTGCTGATCATGCCTGATGATGGTGATGGCAGAACGTCAAATTTTATTCGCTTAGGAACAATTCTTTTCCAAATTACGGTAGATTGATATCCAGTGAGTGAATTATCAATCTGTGGCCACTCTTGTATAAATTCACTGCTGTTCATACCTGCTTTTTGAAAAACAACATCATGCGCTATTGTACTAAAATCCAAGTTCTCTGAATCCTGCAGAAGATATCCCAGCAGGTCATAATTTGCATCAGCGTATTGATAATCATTGATTTTTCCAGCTGAGTAGCTTGTAATAAGTGATTCCCCCCATTCCTCTAAGTTGGACTTTCTTGAAAAAGCTAACAATTGCTTAGCAATTGACCTGTCTTCAATTCCTGATCGGTGTTGTAATATGTCAGCTACTTTTAGATCATAAAATGATGAGCCCGTCCGATCATTCAAGACCTTCATCTCTTTTAACTGGCCATCAGCATGAATGTCCCGTTGTATTAAAATGGATGCTGTAGTGAGTGCAGTGAATAGTTTAGAAACTGAGGCTACTAGAATTTTCGAATCTGTGCTTAGCGTATCTTTATGCTCAAGATTTTTAAAGCCAAAAGCTTTAAGATATTTCACTTTACCTTCTTTGACCACCGCCACTGAAATTCCGGGCAACAAATAATCAGAAATAGCCTGATACAACATGGAATCAATCTTATGATCTTCCGAAATAGTAGTTGCAACCGGATGAAACCGGATTTTGGGGTAACTATACCACCATTCCCATCCTAAAAAAAGGAAGACCCAAAAGACTAAAACAGCAAATGCAATTTTAAGTTTTTTTCCCATTACTTAATTTAACCTAAAAAATCTCAGCTACTCAAATGATATTTTTCAAATCATATCAAGTAATCAAACAATTCTGAAGCTATTGCTACTTTGCTAACCAGCTGAAATCGCAATCCAATCGCTCCCTGTCCCAATTGCCTGCAGCAGCACCAGCGGCATAGGTACTCCTAAGAAATTCCAATAAGGTTTTTTGGGGACTTTCAGAAGATTGAACCACTTCGTAATCTAATATAAATTCACCAAGGTCCTCACTCCAGACCGCTTCCTTAGGTGATACTTCTGAATTTTTAAACTCTGGATAATTTGGATAGCAGTAAGCATAAAATATAGGTTTTGGAGAAGCATCGCTTCCTGGCCAAAATCCTACGCTAAATACCTCATGTGAATATGCTTCTTGCATAACTGCCAACGGAATATTAGGAACTTCTCCTGTAAAAGTTGGGGCTTTCTTTCCAGAGAACCGGGTATAGGCCAAATCAAATGATCCCCAAAAGAAATGAATCGGACTATTTTTACCAGTGAATTCTGCTCTAAAAATGCCAAAAGTATTCTGGATCTGCACGAGTGCTTTCCATAAGCTTTGCGCAGCATTAGCCTGATATACTACTCTTTTTTTGTTTTCAGGGAATGGAATAGCACCAACAATTTCATTTGGCATAGTGCTTATTTTGACATGGATTCCTAGGTACTCCAATTTTTCCATGAGCTGGCTATAGAAACTGGCAACTGTTTGCCCTCCCAAAGAAAATCTATCCCGAGGCCCATTACTGGTTTTAATCTTAAGTTCATGATGATTGAAATCAAAAATAATTTCAAACACTCCCCCCTCGTACGGGATACAACCAGTAGTCAAGCCTTGGGAGTCTACATAAAGTGTCACATGCCAGGAATGATTCTGCCAAGGTGACTTCTTCAATCTTACCTTCCCTACTATTTGCGTCCACTGGTGAAGCAAATTATAGGTTTCAATATTCTCTTCAAACTTGATAGCGGGCCAAGAATTCTTTTTAATTGCCATAGGTTAAGATTTGCAAACTAAATTTATACGTTTTCCTACTCAGAGAAAAATTTAATTTGATTCAAAAGGATCTTTTTTAAAGAAATCATACCTTCAGTAGCTTTTTTGTCTATATAAAAAACTTTTCTATTGGTATTTATTCGAGTTATGTCGGGGTCTATCAAATAAATGATGGTATTGTCAGCAACATATTCAATTAAGCCAGCAGCTGGATAAACCTGTAAAGAAGTACCTATAACCAAGAAAATCTGAGCTTTGGCAACTACTTCAATAGCCTGCTCCATCCTAGGAACTTGCTCTCCGAACCATACTATATGAGGTCGTAATTGACTGCCTCTTTCACAAAGATCTCCATCTTTAATTTCCCAATGATCCAAATCATAGACAAGACTGGGGTCAACAGAACTCTGCGCTTTAGAAAGTTCGCCATGTAGATGAATTACATCAGTAGAACCCGCACGCTCATGTAGATCATCTACATTTTGGGTGATGACTGTTACCTCAAAATGCTGCTCCAATTCAGCCAAAATAGTATGTGCATCATTTGGTTGACATTCAATAGCCTGTTTTCTTCTTTGATTGTAGAAGTCAAGCACCAATGCACAGTTACGTCTCCATCCTTCCGGAGAGGCAACATCCATCACATTATGTCCTTCCCAGAGGCCTCCGGAATCCCGAAAGGTTTTGATTCCGCTTTCAGCTGAAATTCCTGCACCGCTTAAGACCACCAACTTTTTCTTCATCCGAAGAAATAATACAAATGCCAGGCCATTCGCATGCCATTAATGGAATTGAAATTTTAAATACTTAATCTTTTCTCCTTTTTCAGAAAAAAGTTTTTCATATCGGGTTTGAATCCCAAAATGATCGTCTTTCCATTCGCTTTGGTAGAAATCATGGGTATGTGCCAATACTTCAATGTCTTCCCTCTCCTGAAAAAGCGCTAACGAATAATTAAATAAGTCTGTATTATCTGTTTTGAAGTGCACCACTCCCCCTTCTTTTAGCATAGGCTTGTACATTGCAAGAAATCTAGGCGACGTCAATCGCCTCTTTTCATCACCATCCCGAGGAAATGGATCGGGAAAAGTGATCCATAATTCCGAAATCTCATCCTCATCAAAAAAATTATCCAATAGCTCAATCTGCGTCCTGAGGAATGCTACATTCCCTATATTCTCAGCCGAAGCTGTAGAACTACCTTTCCAGATGCGGCTGCCTTTGATATCAACCCCTATAAAATTCTGTTCTGGATAATTTCTTGCCAATCCTACCGTGAATTCACCTCTACCGCACGCCAATTCCACTACAATTGGGTGATCATTTCTAAACTGGGACTTATTCCAATTCCCTTTTATTTCTTCAAAAATTGGTTTACCTGCTTGGATTACATTAGGATTTTCTTCGTTTTGCTGAAAACGTACCAGTTTCTTTCTACTCATCTAAAGTTCTTCTATTTCTGCGACCACAAAAGTACTCCCTCCTATAAAAATCAAATCATTTTCGGAGGCATTTTTTCTGGCAAATGTCAATGCTTCATTCACGTCAGGGATGACTTCACCGGAAATTTCAAACTCCGATGCTTTATCAGCAAGCAATTGTGCAGGCATAGCCCGTGGAAGATTGGCTTGACAAAATATGTATTTGGCAGATTTTGGCAGAATCGAAAGGACCTTCGAAACATCTTTGTCCTGTACCATTCCCAGGATCATCCAAAGTGTTTGGTAGGAATATGTACTAAGTTGGTCAAGTATTTCTTTTATCCCGGATTCGTTATGCCCTGTATCACAGATGGTCAACGGCTGATCACTTAAGATTTGCCAACGGCCTTTGAGCCCTGTTAATTCACTTACATTTTCCAATCCTACGGTCACTGCTTCATCGGAAATAACCCAACCAGCTTTCCTCATTTGATATACTGACTCAAGAATTCCCGGAAGGTTATAGGTTTGATAATTCCCCAGTAGTCCAAAATTTATTAACGTTGGTTTACCATCTTTACCAATTTCATACTTGGCTTTACGTGACTCTTCTGAAACTTTAGAAACAGCCCACATTTGATCCGCAAATACTATCGGAGAACCTTGAGCTACAGCTTTTCCAAGAAATACTTCAGTTGTTTCTGCTTGCGTTTGGCTGATGACCACTGGTATACCAGGCTTGATAATTCCTGCCTTCTCTCCAGCAATAAGAGGCAAGGTGTCACCCAAAAATTGTACGTGATCAAACCCTATATTAGTAATCAGTGAAAGTTCGGGTATAATTACATTGGTGCTATCAAAGTTTCCACCCATGCCTACTTCCACAATGGCTATATCGACTTGTTGCTGCGCAAAATGCCAGAAAGCCATACCCACAGTCATTTCAAAGAAACTTGGCTTCAAATCGTCAAGAAAGCCTTTATTTTCTTCCACAAACTGAATCACTAACTCAGGACTGATTTCTCGTCCGTTTATTCTGATCCGCTCTGTAAAAGATTTTAAATGAGGGGATGTATACAAGCCTGTTTTGTAGCCGGCACTTTGGAAAATGGCAGCCAAACTATGTGATGAACTTCCTTTTCCGTTTGTTCCTGCTACATGAATGGATTTGAATTTGTGTTGGGGATCTCCAAGATGCTCACATAGTAAAATTGTACTCTGAAGATCCTTTCTAAAAGCTGAAGCCCCCACCCGCTGGAACATGGGTAAAGAATTAAATAAATAATCCAGCGTCTCTTGGTAATTCATTGAAAATTATGATTTTAAACTTCTGGATTAGGTGGGGTAATAACTCTATTAAGCTTAGATTTCATTAACTTTAATTAAAAATTCAGACATTTTTAGGATTTCTGTACAGCCTGATTCCTTTAATCCACTTTAACGATAAACGTAATCTTCCCTGAGGAAAAATCTGCTGCTGCTCCACCTTGCTTCTTGAAGGAAATCTGATTGACTACCTGACGATAATAAGCCAACACTTCATTGGAGACATTATATTCCAATGGAACAGCTTGAACCACACGGCCGGCATCATCAATGGTGATTTTAAATACAATCCTACCATTCCGTGTTGATACCCGGTCATTGATAGTTGGTCTGGAAGCGAAATCCCAACCTGCCATATCCAAGCTTACTCCATTACCTGGATTAACTCCTTTTCCAGATCCTTCACCCATTAACGCTCTACCATCCACTGTTCCTTTCGGGTCCCCTTCGTCGCCCTTGTCTGTAGATGATCCTTGTGCACCTCCTGAAGCTTGTTGGTTAGTTTTACCAGACGTTCCTCCGGCCCCGAAAATCGCTCGTTGGTCAATTTTAGGCTTTTCAGGTGCTTTTTGTACAGTTTCCTTAGCCTCAGATTTAGCGGGTGTCTCCGCAGGTTTAGCTTCTTCCGTTTTAGTTGGCTCCGGCTTTTTAGTTTCCTCAGTTGCTTTCACTTCACCTTTAATTGGTGAAGGTTTAGTCGTTACTGCTTTATTCACTGCAGGTTTTGGCTGAGCTTTTGGCTTAGCAGTTTCAGTTTTAGGGCTTGGAGGAGGTGTAGCAGGTTTGGTTACCTCTGGAGCCACTTCTCCGGGCGCTGCTGCTTCTACCACTGGAGTCGGTGTTTCTGAAGGTTGGTTTGGACTATCTCTTTCACCTGATCCAGTGGGAGTAAATCCCATATTCAGTTCTAGACCAAATGAAGGCAAAGGTGGGACTGGCTGCTTCCAAACAACAATAAAGTAGAAGGCAAGCAATAGCAATACGTTCAGGACAATGGTGATTATCCAGGACTTTTTTTTGCTTTCGCTCTCTACCCTATCTGCGTTCCAGTACTGCATTTATCAAAATGGTTTGGTTGCAATCGAGACATTTGCTTCCAATCCAGCTGCAATGCCTCCTATCTCTACTAAGTATTCTACGGGAACATCCTTGTCAATGTGCAAAACAACTTGACTTTTTTTATCTTTTAACAAAGCAGTAAGCTCAGATTTAATTTGTTCGCGAGGCACTACCTTATCATTTACAGAGTATTTGAAGTCTTTGGTGACCGTCACGGTGACTTCCTGCATGACTATATCGGAAGTTTCACTCGAAGGTAAATTGACCGGTAAACCCGAAGGAGTAATAAAGGAAGAGGTAAGCATGAAGAAAATCAACAACAGAAATATGATATCTGTCATGGATGACATGCTAAATGACGAATCTACTTTATTTTTTGCCTGAAGTCCCATAATTATTTATCCTGTAGCAAGTCAATAAATTCAATCGAAGAATATTCCATGCTATGTACCACCTTGGAAACCTGTGATACGAGATAATTGTAACCTAGATAAGCTATAATACCCACTACCAATCCTGCTGCAGTAGTGATCATAGCTTCGTAAATACCTTCGGAAAGTAACTTTGGAGAAACCATCCCTTCCTCTTGCGCAATTGCTATAAACGCCTGAATCATACCTGCAACAGTTCCCAAGAATCCAATCATTGGGGCTGCTCCGGATACAGTGGCTAATAAATTCAAATTCTTTTCTAGTTTATAAATCTCTATTTTCCCAACATTTTCTATCGCTACTTCGATATTTTTTAATGGGGATCCTATCCGCTCCACTCCTTTTGCGATCATGTTTGCAACAGGCGTACTTTCCCCGGCACAAAGGATTCTTGCCTTTTCGGTCTGCCCACTCTGCACCAAAACCCGAACTTGCTCCATGAGATGCGAAGAAGTTTTGGATGCTTTTTTCAATGTAATCAACCGTTCGAAGAAGATGAAAATCGCCAAAATAAACAGCAGATACAGCGGAATCATCATGTATCCTCCTTTTATCAGGAGATCCAGTAAACCTATACTTTCTTTGCCGGCTCCCATCGCCAGACTGTCTGCTGCAGATAAAGTATCTGTAGAGAGGGTTTGAAGTAGAATCATATTAATATTTCAAAATCCATAAAGCTTCCTTGTACTGATCTTTGGCCCGGGCAAGTTCTTCCGTCATAGCCGTAAATCCTATCGATCGCTCAATAGCCAAACGATAATGAGGGACACCTTCGTATGGCAAAATCATATAAACAGTATCAGTTCTATTATAATATTGCTCTGCTTCCCTGATTGCCATATCCTCATTTGGCAGGCTTCCTACTATAATGTAGAACATCGGCCTGTCGCCTTTTTCAGTAACCCGGATTAGCGTACCTGGTTGCTTTTGCTCAATAGTTGTACCAGTTTGAGGGGAATTCGCACTTGAAGATTCAGAAATAGTAGAATCAACTATAGTTTCTTGATTTTCTGCTAGTTGATTTTCTTCATTTGCGATAGATTTCACCACATTGGTTGCTTGATTCTCATTGACCGCCTGAGTTTTTGGTTCAGAATTTAACGGTTGATCCTCAACTACTTGGCCTGAAGACTTATTCATTTGCCAAATGATAACCATCACCAAAGCCAAAGTAAAGCAAGCCGCAATCCATATCCATGCATTACTTGACTTCTTCTCCACTGTCACCGGCTTTTTGTCGGGCGACTGAACACGATCTACCCGTCCCTGATTCAGATTCTGTATCGTGTCATTTTTTACTTTAGAAATATCTACAGGAATAATTTCGTCTACTTTGTCGGCTGCTACAGTTTCTTTCAAAGTAGTAACTTCAACATACGGCAATCCATAATCGGCTGGATCCAGCCATTGTTTATTCGCTGTGCTATTATCGGTCATTGCTTTCTGGGAATACTACGAAGCTAAAATAAATGAGGCAAAACCCCAACCAAGTAGTAAGTCATTAGTATTGAGTATCAAGTATCAAGGCATAAAGCATTGATAAATAGATATATAAAATCATTCATAACTGATATTTATACTTGACTGGACATTTGGAGTCATTCGATATTAAAATTTAAATGCGGCTCCACCAATGAATTGAATTCCACGCACGGGATAATTCATCCACCTCATATTTTTACCATTTAAAATATTATTTCCTTCAGCAAAAACGGAAATACGATCCGTAATTCCATAATCTGCTTTGATTTGCAGATCAGCAATTGTTTTCAGGTTTCTAACCTGATAAGAGCCTGTAGGTTCGTTGAACTCATTTAAAATCCAGTCCTGAGCCTTGATCCCTCCCATGAAGTTCAGATTTGCCTGAATGATCAATCGTTCCACAGGTGTGAATTGATTGTTCACCCGCAATTCCCAAACAGGCCTGTGCCAAGCTTCTGCTTGAGTAGTTAGTTTATACTGGTACAGGTCCAACCGCCCATTGAGGTTATAAATATCTGAAAATTTGTATCCCAATTCAGCATTGATGTTGTACACCGTACTTTTATCATCATAGACCAAAGCAAACTTTGCTGAATCTGAATTTACTGGGTTACTAGAAAAGTCGTTGACGAAGAAGTAAAGCTGATTGTATCTGCTTACATTGATAGCTGCCCGATAATGAAATGCTTCTTGAAACTGACCTTCTATCCCTGCTTCAATCTTGTAATTCTGAACTGTGTTAAGTAATTGGTCACTTGGTCCTAAGAATGGATTTTCATTGACAAAGCTGTAATAGGTATTTCGCTGCACATCTCCGGAGAATTCACCGAAGAAGCCAAATTCATCTGCAAACTGGAAGTTTGCTCTTAGCACCGGAAACACATGGAAATTGTTTGATTTTCCCTGAACGGAATCATTTTCCGATATTAAATTCAATCCTGCCGTAAAGTCAAAAACACCATACGTATAAGATATTCTTGGCCGTATCCCGAAATATGTCCGGTTTACTGAATAGGTCAAATCTTCAGGCTTAGCAGTGAAATAGCTTAGTCCTACATCTCCTGACCACTCATCGTTTGGTCTGAATTTTCCAGATGCCTGAACACCTATTTCATTTTCTTTGGCAAAAAAGCTATCATTGAAGCTCCTGAAACTTAATTGACCTGAATATGAGAATGGTCCCACTTTTTCGATGTCCCTGATTCCGGCTTTCACTTCTATGGTCTGCTGCACATTTCCTTCAACTCCCTCAAAATTTGTAGGTTGATTCTCAAATACACGTGGATCTACGCCGTAAAACTGGTAGCTGTCCTGCTTCCAATGTAATCCTCCAAAGACCTCAACCTGATCCGCGAAATAGCTTCCATCAAACCCGGCACTAGTGTGCGATTCCTTTGACTCTTCATCCATCACGGGACCTTTACCGAAACTCTGGTGATTTAACTGGAGCGAATAATTAAAATCGGCAATGTCTGTACCCATGTATCGGGCTTCCAAAAGAGGAGAATCAAAATTGCCATATCCTGCCCGTATATAACCATGATACAGATCCAAACGCTCAGGAGTGTATACTTTTTGGGCGGGCTCGGCATTCAGTTCCAATGGCTTCAAGCTCAAATTGTAATTGGAAATTGAATAATTATATTCCGCTAATCCACTTGGTTTGGGTAGCACAGGAAGTTTTTCAAACATCCTTGGCTGCACCGGAACTGTAAGCACACGGTCCTTTCGTATTACAAATTCCTGATCTGTAACCGCTCCTCTTTGCTGCGTCTGCGCCAAAGTCCAACCTGTAGTTAAACCGATGATGCCGCCAATGAGGGTAATTTTAGTTAGCTTTTTCATGGTTTATTTAAGGTTTTGAAGTTTGGAGTTGGCCAATTCTTTGATTTCTGAATTGGTGGATTTTTCCACTATAGATTCCAAGGTTGCTTTTGCCTGGAATTCTTCCCCCAGTTTCACATAATTGTCAGAAAGCAAGAGGAACATTCTTCCATACCAATAATCAAAATCAGCAAACGGTCCTGACGAATCAAAGATTACCTCATTGGATTGGGTTAAATCCCCCTTCTCCTGCAGTGTAAATGCCAACCAATACAGCCCTTCCGCACCCTGAACAGTTTTGTAATCAGCAACTAATTTTCGTAAGGTTTCTTCAGCAGCGGGTTTTTGGTTCAACTCCCGCTGGGATTTTGCCTTGATAAGCAACGCCGCTGGGGTAGATTCGGGAAGAATCCCATCCAATGTCAGTAGTTGATCAGCATTGGCAATTGCTTGCTGATAATTTTTTGATTCAAAGTTTGCTCTCATCAGTCCTTGTACCGCTTCAGCTTCTTCTGGCTTACTTCGTGCATTTTGAGCAGATGTTTCTAAATATGGAATGGCCTGTGCGTAATTCTTACGCTCGAGTTCAATCGCTCCTATTCGTTGCATTGCGCGAAGTCGCTGTGGAGAAGCAGGCTCATTTTCAAGGGATTTGAAAGTAGTCAGTGCCTGATCCAAATCACCTAAATTGAAGTAACTATCCCCTAAGAAATAGAGCGCATCGTTTCGCTGTGCGGACTGAGCATAACTCTTAAGGTAATTTTCAAATCCTTGCGCAGCCTGTGCATAGTTCTTATCAAAATACATACTCTTGGCTGATTCGAATTCCAAAGATTGTACACTTCCGCTGCTCGGGTTGGAGCCTTTGTATTTGGACAAGTAGTCAGAGAATTCACTTGATCTTCCCTGCAGTGCCAGCGTTTCTTGTAATCCTTTTAAAGCGGTTTCCGAGTTCTGCGCATTTGGATGCTGATCTAAAATGGTTTTGTAATCCGCTATCGTCTGCTCATAATTTTGCAGCGAGAAATTGGCAACTGCTCTTCCCTCAAGCGCATAAGGCACAAAGGGACTATTTGGTTTTGTGCTCAACAAGTCCGAGAAGCTAATTGAAGCTGCTTGGTAACTGGTCTCCTCCATGTAGATTTGTCCCCGTTGATAAAGTGCGTCTTCTATGTAAAGCGAGTTTGGATATTTAGATATAAGTTGATCCAGTTGACCTAAAGCTTCTTGGTTTCTGGACTGGAAATTCTGCACCACTGCTAAGCGGAAATATGCATAATCAACTCCTGAACTTCCTTCGGAAATAGCGCGCTGAAATATACTGGCCGCTTCCGGGAATCGCTTTTGAACATACAAGCAATCACCTAACCGTAACAGCGCGTCATCATATTGCTGGCGGTTGCCACTACTTTGCCTTTGCTGAGTATATTGTTCAAAATATTCAGCTGCTTTGCTGTACTGTTGAGTATTGAAATAGGCATAGCCCAAACCATAATAGGTTTGGGTCACCGTCCCATTGGCACCCGAAGGCCGTTGACGGATGACTGTTTCATATGCTTTAATTGCCTCCGGCAAGTTTTCTGCAGCGGAGTGAACTTCGCCTTTCCAGAAGTAAGCGTCCAAAACCAAGTTCTTATCAACTGGGTATGCGAGCGATTTGTCAAGATAACTCAAAGCCCCGTTCCACTGTCGGTCACGATAATAAATCATCGCCTGGTAGAAACTTACTTTTTGGTAAGCTTCTTTAATCCTTGGAGATTTATTGCTGATTTTGTCCATTTGCTCAATCGCCCGTAAGTAATCATTCGTATTCACTAACGCTTCGGAAAGCAATGATTCCGCCTCTGCCCGATATTTACCGGAAGGATATGCTTCCACATAATTATCCAATGCAGTGATCGCTAGCTGAAAACTTCCTTGTTGAAGGTTAACTTTGGCGTAATTGAACAGTGATTCTTCTTTAATTTGCGCGTTAAAATCCGATTTGGAAGCTGAACTAAAACTCGTTGAGGCAAATTGGTAATTTTCAAGTTTCAAATACGACTGCGCCAAGTAGTAGCTGGAAGCTTGGCCTATTTCATCAGTTGCCGATGCCGACACTTTTAAGTAATCAGTTGCGCGCTGATAGTTTTGGATTTTAAATTGAGAAATACCTGCTTTATATACTTCCTCGCGTGAAAGTTCTCCTTTCCTGGAATTTATAAATGCATCGTAATTTTCAGCCGCTTTCGCATAGTTCTCTTTGGCATAATAAGCTTCAGCGAGATACAGATAGATTTGTTCTTTCTTTTCCAGGTTTTGTCCTGAAGTAAGTTTTGGCTCGGCATAGCTGATCAACTGATCATAATTGCCTTGCTTATAATAAAGCGCTGCTAGTAAATAAGGGACTTTATTGGCATAATAAGAAGATTGGGAAGCTGTTTGCAGATCGGCAATTGCTTTGGCAGTATCCCCGTTTTCCATCGCGATAAATCCGCTATAATAATAGGAATCAAAACTTGCCGGGCGATTGAGCGCTTTTCCTTTGTCAAAAAATGGGGCAGCTTCCTCATGCTGGTTTAGCTGGAAATGAGAATAGCCTTGTTTGAAGTAAATCTCAGCTTGACTGTCTTCTGAAAGACTGCTCGTTTTGACCAAATTATACCCTTCAAGCGCCTCACTAAAATTCCGCTTGAAGAAGAAATGATCGCCAAGGTATAATCCAGCAGTGGTTACAGAAGGATGTCTGCCATTTTCGAGAATGTAGCTCTTCATGAGGCCCGGCCCATCTGGACTTTCTATCTGAAGGGCAGCCATTGCACGGTGAAGTTTGGCTGATTTGTCCTGCTCGGAATTAATAGGTTTAGTTAGCAGTCTTGTATTGTCATAAATACTTGCAGAATATAGCTGCTTGTCAAAAAGCTCCAGATTGTGATCTAGATTATGTTGGGGACTAGTCTGATAGAGGGTTGACTGTGAATATGCCTCCAAACTAAGTCCAAGGCTCGCCATGAGCACCAGGTGATATTTCATAGATTGGCTTTGGTAATCAGTGCAAAATCTTGTAAACAAGCTCTCGGAGGTTTTCGGCTTCGGTCAGACTTCCGGAGTCAACTCCTTTATAACGAAGATCAGCCTCTTTGATGTATCGGAACACATCAATTACCTTGCCCAATTTATAGTTATTGGCAGCGATGAGGTATTCTTTGACTACAAAAGGTGGCAAACCTAATACGCTTGCAAGTTGCGATTCTGATGCCCCGGATTTCTTTGCCTGATGAATTAGTGCAATTTTAGAAAAATAATTAAACATCAATGAAAACATCGGAATTACTGGATGTGCCTTGGGATTCTGAATAAAATAATGAATGATGGTGTTGGCTTTCACCACATCTTTAAACCCTATTGCCTTAAGAAATTCAAAGTTGTTATAATCTTTATTGATCCCGATATATTTAGAAATATGCTCGTTGGTAAATTTAGTAGGCTCCTGAAAATTGATAAGCATCTTCCCTACCTCATTTGTCAGAACCTCTAGATTATTTCCAATAGAATCTGATAGTAATTGCGCAGCCCGGGGTTCTATTTGATGACCGCTTTCTTGGATATATGACACAATCCACTCGGTCAGCTTATAATCCTTAACCTTATCTGATCGTACATAGATGGCTTTTTTATCAAGCACTTTGCCCAAAGCCATCCTTCCATCCAGCTTCTTGTACTTATGGGCAAATACGAGGATGGTACTTGGAAGTGGATTCTCTACATAATTGATCAGGAGTTTCTGGGATTCTTCTTTGGCCAGATCCGAAATACTCTGGGCTTCCTTCACAATGACCACTTGACGGTCTGCCATCATGGGGAATTTTCGGGCATTGTTCAGAATCAATCCGACATTGGCATCTTTTCCATAAAGTACCACTTGATTAAAACTTCGCTCATGTTCGGCAATAGCATTCTTCTCAATGAAGTTTGTGATCTCATCAATAAAGAAAGGTTCTTCCCCATCCAAGAAGTAAATGGGAGCAAACTTTTTCGCTTTCAGTTCTTTAAGGACGGTTTGTGGTGTCTGGGGCATAGATAGAATAATCTCAGACCTTAAAGATAAGTGACGAGGCTCAGGTAGCAAGAAATAAAGACAAGAAGTATTAGGTATCTGGTATCAAGTAGTTAGATTTAAGAAAATGGTTAGATGTTGGATGACGGGTGTTTGATGTGGGATGTTAGGTGTTGGGTGATGGATGTGGGATGAAGGATGACAGGAGACGGAAAGAATGACGTCTTTGCGAGGCACGAAGCTTGCCTACCGCAGGCAGGCAAGCTCATTAAGCCGGAAGTAGTTTGAAGATCCAAATGACAAGTATGAAGTATAAAGTGTGAAACCTGCCTACCACCTTTAGGAAAAATCAGGACATGACATTCAAGTAGGCAGACCAGCGCTACTAGAGGGGCAGAGCCCCTAGAAACATTGTAATAATCTGAAAAAAAGAGGGGCGTAGCCCTGACCTCTAAATAGAAAAACAAGGGTTTAACTGGAAAAGCATAAGGGGGCGTAGCCCCGACATCTCTGAAGCCAACGGGGTATCTCTCCCGTTTTCAAAACTTTAATGAGGAATTAAGCGGGCAGTGTTCAGTCGCAGTTCTCATTGCTTACCATAACATAACAAGAGTTTGCAAATTATAACTTGCGATACTCATGCAGCGCAGCCATAAAACCTGCCCAAAGGGCGGCAGGCGGAGGAGCAAATTGAAGCGTTACGACCACATGATAAGGCTAACTTTGTTCAAGAACCTCCGGGAAAGATTCTTTCGTAAACTATTCAGGCGTTACCTTTGTATAGTAGATGGGTTAAAAAGAAAAAAGATGAGTTTTGAAAAAGGCATAGAATTCTATAAATCGGGAAAGTTTGAAGAAGCATTGGTCATCTTTGATGAGCTGGTCAAAGCTGATCCCAATCAACCTATACTTCACCTGAACAGAGGAAGAATACGCTCAAGAATGGGTAAAACAGAATTAGCTTTAGCTGATTTTGATTTAATAGTAGCCCTCGAACCTTATAATACAGACTTTATTTCTGACCGTGCCGTAGTCTTGCATCTCCTAAAGCGCAATGAAGAAGCATTATCAGAATTAGACCGGGCTGCCAATCTGGATCCTAAAAATCCTTACCGGTACAGCAGCCGGGCTTATTTGAAGGATAGGATTGGTGACTTGAAGGGAGCAATAGAAGATTATGAAAAAGCAATAGAACTGGACCCGGAAGATGCTATTTCGTACAACAATAAAGGACTTGTAGAAGAAAAACTTGGTTACCAGTCCAAATCGAAGAAAAGCTTTGACAAGGCAGACGATCTAGTCGGGTACAAACCTATAGATAAAAAGGACGAAGAAAAAGACCAAGCTTTCCCGCCATTGGCAGCAGCTCCGCTTGAAAATGAGGCCACTCCCAAAAAGATGAGTGGATCGCATATTTTTAAAGTTATAAAGTCCCTGTTCACTGACCCAAAGTCGAGAAAAGAGTTTTCAGATTTTGTGAAGAATATATTTGGTGGAAAAAAGGGAAAATAGAAGCCTTATTTAAAGAAGTTTAAGCATTTAAAGTCTAGATCTTCACTAAATATATGGCTGCCTCAGAAGTCCACCACATCGAAATAACGGGTAATTCTGAGACAGCCACTACTAAGCATTAGAACTGAAATGGCTTTAAAATCCGTGGCTTCAATTTAGTTGTCGTACCCTGGATTTTGAGTGAGTTTCGGGTTTTTATTCATCTCATCATTGGGAACAGGGAAGATAGTTCTGGTATCAGCCTGTGGATGAGGAGAGTGGTTAAACCAGCTTTTGGTCTGGAAAACCCCAAAACGGATTATGTCCTGTCTTCGATGCGCTTCAGCGGCAAACTCCCAGCCCAATTCATCCAAGAATCTTCCAAACTCAATATCCCCACCACCTGCTCCACTGATGGAGCCATCCTCATTTTGGATTCCGTAGTTGTACGAACTTCCCTGCTGAAGTTCAGCTCCTGTCACCACAGCTTTGGATGGATCCGTGGATCGAAAAGCACGTTGGCGCACTTCAGTAACTAACGTTGCAGCTTCATCTGCGCGACCGGTTCTCAGCAATGCCTCAGCTTTCATCATGAGCACATCTGCATACCTAAGCATCGGAAAATCATTGTCCAAAGATCCAGTTGCCCCTTGCTTGATGGCATATTTCCCTATTCTGGCACCTTGATTTGATTCAGATCCGGCCATACTTGGTACTTTATTGACATAATTAATCACTGGTTCTCCAGTGGAAGCGTGTAACTGAGGACCCAGAAGCCAAGTATCTTCAAGCCGTGAATCGCTCGGGTCATACGTATCAATAAATTGCGGCACGGCACAGTTGCCTCCCCAAGGCCCCGCCTGCATGTTATACACAAATCTGCTTAACGGATCTAACGTTTTCATATGTACCGTATTCCCGGTACCATAGATCTCATCATAAGGGATCGCAAAGATGATTTCAGGGGAATTGTGGTTCTCCCAATTAAAAATATCCGAATAGTTGTCGTCCAACACGTAACCTACTCCACTTGCTATCACCGCATCGCATGCGTCAATACATTTTTGCCATTCTGCCTCTCCGGTATATACTTCTGCATTGAGGTATATTTTAGCCAATAAGGTCTGGATTACCCATTTATTAAATTGGCCATAAGTATTGTTTACATCTTCACTGAGCATCGGCATAACTTCTTGCAATTCACTGATTACAAAATCATAGACTTCTTTCCGTGTCTTCTGCTCTGGTAATGAAACATCTTTGAAATCCGTTACTATGGGTACATTTCCATGATTATCCAAAAGCAGGTAATAGGCAAAAGCTCTTGCTGCCCGCAGTTCAGCCATTACAGCATCCTTCTGATCCGTGATTGGAATTTCACCTTCTTCTATTTGGGACATCACCCTGTTTGCTGTGGTGATGCTGCGGTAAGCACTCTGCCAGATATTGGTCGGTTGCCATTGCAGTGAAGTCCAGTTGTGTTGATGCATACGGAGATAAGTGCCTCCGTCATACCATCCATTGGGCCGTGCCGGGGTAATTATGATGTCAGCAGATTCTTCCTGCGTATCAAAATAGCCTTGCCATCCCATCATCAATCCCCTAAATGAACCATATACCGGAGCAATAATGGATGGAATATCTTTTTCTGTTGGCTTAAAGTTACTGGCTACGACTTCCGAATATACTTCTTCGTCCAGGTTCAGGCACGAGTTAAGCCCCAACGAAACCAATCCTACAAACAATAGTGTGACCGTATAATGTCTATTAATTTTCATGATTCTTTCGTTTAAAATGTTAAGTTAATGCCAAGTGTGTAAGTCCGTGTGGTAGGATATTTATCCCGTTGATCATTCCCTGGATCAAAACCTGTGATACTTATACCTTCCGGATCAATGCCTGTGTAGCTAGTGATCGTGAACAGATTAAGGCCTGATGCGTACATTCTGGCATTTCTCAAGAAAGCCACTTTTGGAAAAGTATATCCAATGGTGAAATTGTCCAGTTTGAAGTAGTCCCCTTTTTCGATATAATGACTCACTAATGCCAAGTCGCTCTTCAGACGCTGTCCATACACTGGATCGTAGGCAGTTTCCAACATGTTATAGGATGGGTTGTAAGGGTTCTCATAGAACATCCTCTGAAAGTTGAGAATCTCATGGCCAAAGGCTCCCCTAAAGTTCAACTGAACATCAAAATTCCGGATCTGAAAACTATTGTTGAAGCCCAGGATATGTAGTGGTATGCCGTTGCCATAAAACTGCCGGTCTTCCTGTGAGGCAGTACTGATAGGAATTGCCTCTCCTTCAGTATTCTCGATCAACCACTCACCATCTGGAGTCACCCCTACAGATTTCCAAAGATAAAACCGCCCAATGGCACCTCCTACTTCCACTCTATGCGTATAGTCTTGTATGGGTTCACCGGTATATCCAGCGGTGAAAAAATCACTTGTTGCTTCAAACTGATCATTGGACAATGAAACCAGTTTATTTCTGTTTGTAGAATAAGTGACGTTGGTATTCCATGAAAAATTAGGTTTGACAATAGGAGCTACATTTACCAAAATTTCTATCCCATCATTTTGCAAAACCCCTGCGTTGATGGTCATAATACCTGTGAGATAAGGAGGTACCGGTACAGGGAAATCATATAATAAATCCTTGATATCCCTTCTGTAAATGTCTACAGATCCACTTAATCTATCGTTAAAGAAACTGTAGTCTATTCCAAAGTTAATTTCTTGCTTCTTTTCCCATTTAAGGTCAGGATTGAAGTTTCTGGCAGGCACAAACCCCTGAACCCACTGCCCACCTATATATGCACCATCAGTACGGGTAAAATCATAACTGATCTGCGATAAATATGGGGAGTTTGCAATGGTCCCTGTCACACCGTAACCCAACCTCAACTTGATTTCCCCAACATTTTTCAGATCACGCAGAAAAGGTTCATTACTTATCTTCCAGCCCACTGATGCTGCAGGGAATGTCCCCCATTGATTATTTATTCCAAATCTGGAGGATCCTTCTCTTCTCACACTGGCCATAAACAGGTATTTGTCCTTGAAATTATAAGTAGCTCTACCGAAGAAGCCAGCTAATTGCCATCTATTTTTAGAACTTCCCATATCGGCCTGACCGGCCTGCAAAGCTCCTCCTGCTCCAAGGTTATTCCACTTGTAAAGATCTGAGGGAAAATTCCAATTGGAAGCAAAGAAATCTTCATAAGTAGCATCTTGCCAGCTGTATCCACCCAATACAGTGAAGTAATGATCACCGATCGTGTGATTATAATTGGCCGTCAATTCCATTAAATTTTCAGTATAGGCACTGGTTGACCTCGAAGCAGTAGCATTCTGATTATTCAATCGTGTATTGGTATGATTGAAGGTGGTACTGTAACCTGTGAGATTACTGTTTTGAACGTTGGAAACCATCATTTTCAAATCCAAATTTTCGACAGGAGTATACGTCAAGCTTCCGTTGACCCGCATTTCTTTTGTTTTTGATTCAGAGTCGGCTTCGTAAATCCTCGAAATCGGGTTTTCATAGAAGTATCCATCCCTTTCCTGCCACTCTCCATTTTCAGTTCTTACCTGGTCAGTAGGATTTCTGATGATTGCCTGACGATAAGCATAGCCATCTGCACCACCCTGATCTGAGGTAAACACTCGGTTGATAACCTGAAAGTTTGCTCTCAACTTATCGTCAAACATGCTGTGGTTCAAGTCAGCCCGGATGTTGAACCGCTCTTGATTGGAGCGCAAAAATATGCCCTGCCAGTTGCGGTAATTGACCGACGCAGTAAAATTGGTAGTTCTATTACCTCCTGTAAAACTTAGATTATGATTGTGGCTGATAGGGCTTCTGGTCATTTCATCTACCCAATCCGTATTTCCTCCATAATCAGTATAAGGAATACCCTCTTCTGCTATTAGCTTTCTGTAATCGTCTCCATCCAGCAGATTCAGCTTTCTTGCAATTTGCTGTACACTCACATAACTGTCATAGCTAATGGTATTTCTATCCCCCTGGCTACCTTTCCTTGTAGTAATCAATATTACTCCGCCAGTGGCCCTGGTACCATAAATTGCTGCTGCGGAGCCATCTTTCAGTACATCTATAGATTCTATATCCTCTGGCGGAACGGTATTTAAAGTCCCTGGAACACCATCAATCAGCACCAGAGGGTCTGAGGTGCCGTTAATACTGTTAATCCCACGAAGATTGATTTGTGTGCCAGCTCCAGGATCACCACTGGGAGTAGTTACACGTAGACCTGCAACTTTTCCCTGGATCAATTGGCCTGCATCTCTCACTGCTCCTTTTACAAAACTCTCCTCTTTGACTCCGGCGATAGAACTGGTAATATCCCCTTTTCGGGTAGTTCCATAACCCACCACTACCACTTCATTCATGGAAGTTAGCTCTGGCTTTAATGTGACCGATAGTTCTTTATCTGTAAATACTTCTAATTCCTGAGCTGCAAAACCAATAAAGCTAAACACTAAGACAGCACCTTCATCTGGTACAGCTATACTGAATGTTCCATCCACATCTGTTGATACTCCTCTAGTTGTTCCTTTAATTAAGACAGTCACACCTGGCAGAGGCAAATTATCCTCATCACTAATCACTGTGCCCCGGACGGTTATTTCTTTTCTTAATGGAGAAAAGGAGTAGTTTTCACCGATGTTTAAGGCTGATTTGTCCGCGATGTTGGTAGCGAGTGCATGCGGTGAATACTCCATGGTACCAAGAAAACTTAGCGAAGCCATCAAGACTATTCTTTTCGTAAAAAGGTTCATAGGTAGAATGTTTAAGTTGAAATAAGATATCTTAGCATAGAAAATTCTTCATTTCCTATATCTTATAGAATAACTTAAATTTAGACCCTCTTCAACTAAAAAAACTTAGCCCTTTTATCAAAAGCTGATAGTATATTGATCAAAAAGGTTGATTTTGTGGGTTATTAGGTTAAAATACGTACACAAAAATTAAAAAATGACCGTTATTTAGCCGGATTCAACAAAATTAAAATGACTTAATCACCCACATTGGACGGTTAATAAAGTAAGCCATTTTCTTAGAGAGGTTATTGGCAAAAATCTTATCGAAAAAGGTCTTCTTCTTGCTAAGCGTCAGCAACATATCTCCTTTTGAAGAAAGTAGGTAATTCTCTAATCCTAAGGCTAAATCATCCCGGTATGATTTCAGCACATAATTTACTTTTTCATATTTGACAAAAGGAGAAAGTTCTTCTACCATCGCCATATGAAGTGATTTATCCAGTGCTTTATGACTTTCGCTGATATGGACCAGATCGATTTCAGAATCAAAGAACTTCGCCAGCTCCACAATTTTTTGAACGGCTATCTTATCTTCTTCCATATAGTCGCTGGCATATACCAGTTTCCTAGGACGCTTAAAGAAGACCCTTCTTGGAACCACCAATACATCCTGATCAGAATCCTGTACAATTTTGCTTGCCCGTGAACCTATTATATTCTCCCTGAAATCGTTGATTCCTTCCGTGCCCACTACGATCAAATCTGTTTTGATTTCATTGGCGTAAGTAACAGTTTCTTTGACAATGCTCCCATCTTTCACCACTGTTTCGCAGCTTTTAAGCCCTTTCTCTCCTGACTCATTGAGAACTGCTTCTTTTAAGTTGCCCAATTTCTCGTTTACAAACTCTCGTTGAAACTTGCCATTGGTATCTAATGGGGACAACTTCTTGTAATCAGCACTGTTCAATACATGAAAAAGTATCAACCTGGCTTCATATTTCTCGGCTAATCTGGTAGCATATTCAATGGCATTCAGAGAGCATTCGGAAAAATCTGTCGGGCACAATATGGTAAATGCGTCTTTCATTTTAGTAACCTTTTGAACGGTTAACTACATTTACCAAGGGTCTGTTTTCATTCATTCGATTGATATTTTCTATGACTTGAGGTGCCGCTGCTTGTGGATTGGTCACACTCGCTATATGTGGGGTCATCATGATCTTCTCTTCTTCCCAAAAAGGATGGTCTACAGGCAAGGGCTCCTCCCGGTACACATCCAGCATAGCTCCCGAGATATACCCTTTATCTATGGAGAATAGCAGATCAGCATCTACTAAATGCTTTCCTCTCGCTACATTAATAATGTAAGTTCCCGGATTGCACTTTTCAAAAAGCGCTAAGTTCAGAATGTCTTCAGTATCCGGAGTCAAAGGAAGCAGGCAAATCAGCACATTGATTTCTTTTAAAAATTCAGCCAGATGATCCTTGGAAAAATAAGGATAATCAAAATCACTTTTCTCCGAATAACCAAAGCCAAATACTGGAAAATCCATGTTTGAAAGCTTATCTAAAACATCCTTGCCAAGCGCACCAACACCCATCACTCCTACTCTCACATCAATCTCAGGATTACTCATATCCCATATTTTCAAAAGTTGGTTCTTTTGATAACGAACGATTTGTCTATGGAAGTTTAGTACTGCCATCACCACATAATTGGTCATAGAGAAAGTCAACATTTCATCTACAATCCGAACAATTGGTATTGATCCGTGAATTGTTTCGTCTTTCAGAATATGATCTACTCCAGCGCCCATGGAACTGATCAGCTTAAGATTGGGAAATTCAGAGAGCAGACCTTTCGGATGGTTCCAAAGGAAGGCGGTGGTTACTTTTTCAGGATACTTAATATCAGGGTAAATCTCTATTTCCAAATCTGGATCCAGCTTGTTAAATTCTTCAATCCAAATTTTCGGGTCCTTACCCGGTGAAATAATTGCTAAACTCATGATGGTATATTATGGTTAGAGTTTCAGTTGAAAAACAAGCTACTAAAATAGGAATTCAGTGCTGTACAAATTTGCATCAAAAAGAAACAAATTGCGGGCCGATTAAAACATTCTTTCCGTCCATGCAGTATAGAGCATGACCAAAGTCCATTAATTGACTGTAAGCGGCATCCAGATATTCAACCAGGATCCTTATTTTCGCCCAATTATGAAAATTTAAACAAGCACTTTATTCAGAAATTCTTTTAAAAACTAAACAGATGTACAAGAAAACCACAGTCACATTCTTATTCCTGCTTTGCAGCATTGTAGCTTTTTCTCAGCAGATCCAGATGCCCCAAGCATCCCCTTCTGCAAAAATTAGCCAGCGGGTTGGCCTTACAGACGTATCGGTAAATTATAGCCGACCCAGTACCAAAGGAAGAAAAATTTTTGGAGAGCTGGTTCCTTACGGACAAGTATGGCGTACCGGAGCCAATGGAGCAACCATGATTTCATTTTCTACAAATGTAAAAATCCAGGGTCAAGCTGTCCCTGCTGGAGATTATGCGCTTTATTCTATTCCCGGTAAAAATGAGTGGACCATCATCCTCTCTAGCAATAAAGAACTTTGGGGAGCAATAGGTTATGATAAGACCGATGATGTGCTCCGATTTGCTGCTAAACCAACGAAACTCAACAAAAAGTACGAGACTTTCGAGATTACATTTGCCAATATGAGCGACAGCGGTGCTGATCTTGCCTTGAAATGGGAAAACACCGGAGTTGACTTCAGAATTGAAACTGAGGTGGATCCAATCGTGATGGCAGACATCAAGAAATATGTGATCGATGGAGGAACTACAGAATCAAGTCTGCTCTATGCTGCGGCAAGCTATTATTACACAAACGGGAAAGACCTGAAACAAGCCTATGAATGGATCAATGAATCTGTGGAATCTGACCCAAAATACTGGACTGTACATCTGAAGGCAAAAGTGGAAGTAGAACTGGGTAAGAAAAGTGAGGCACTGGAATCTGCAAACCAATCAATGGATCTTGCCAAAGAAGCCGGCAATCCAGATTATGTAGGACTGAACGAACGGTTGATCAAATCCTTGAAGTAGCTAAATCGAGTATCAGCTAGCAGTGCTCACTGGTCAGATTCTTTAGTGACAAAAAATACCTATTAAATCTAACCACATAGAGACATAGGATTTATTGATTGGGCAAAGCACTGAAGTATTCATTTACAAAGGTCTTTTGCCCTTCTTTAAATATATTTGTACAGTTAAGTTTATAAGAACTCCTTTGGGGCATCGCAATAGCTTCATATAGGTCAGAAGTTGCGCTTCGTATGCAGGTATAAATTCCTTTACTGATTTCAGTTCCACAACTACACTATTCTCTACAAATAAATCACATCTAAAATCCATGTCAAGTTGTTTCCCTTTATATACTACAGGAATTTTCAGCTCTGTGAGTCCCGATAGGTATCGGGATCCTATGTATTGATTTTCTTTTAGGCACTGGTGATAAATACTCTCCAACAACCCTCTACCTATAATTTTGTGCACTTCAATAGCCCCTCCAATTATTTCATAGGTCAGGGCGTCCAAACGTCTTTTTGTTAGCATAACCTATGTAGCTATGTGGTTTATTTTTGTGGTGTATTAAAACAAGAAGGAAATTTGCGGAGATCTTCCTGAATTGAGAAGGCTATACTACTAAACAACTAAGCTTGATGAAAAAGATTAAATCCCAACCACATAGATACATAGGTTTTATTGATTGGGCAAAACACTGAAGTATTCATTTACAAAGATCTTTTGCCCTTCCTTAAATATGTTTGTACAGTTAAAGTTTATAAGAACTCCCTCCGGGCATCGCAATAGTTTCATATAGGTCAGAAGCTGCGCTTCATATGCAGGTATCAGTTCCTTTACTGATTTCAGTTCTACTACTACGCTATGCTCTCCAGCAACCCTCTCCCCATAATTTTATGCACTTCAATAGCCCCTCCTATTATTTCATAGGTCAGGGCATTAAGACGGCTTTTTGTTAGCATAAGCTATGTCTCTATGTGGTTTGTTTTTTAGAATAAACTAAAACAAAAAGGAATTTTGTGGAGATCTTCCTGAATGTGAAGCCTATACTACTAAACAAATTATTTGAAAGACATAATGAGCCGAAAATAAAGAATAGATAAAATCCTAACCACATAGATACATAGGTTAGGTCAGGGCATCCAGACGGCTTTTTGTTAGCATAATCTATGTCTCTATGTGGTTTATTTTTTAGAATAAACTAAAACAAAAAGGAATTTTGTGGAGATCTTCCTGAATTTTGAAGGCTATACTTCTAAACAAATTACTTGAAAGACATAACGAGCCGAAAATAAAGATTAGATAAAATCCTAACCACATGGTTACATAGGTTAGGTCAGGGCATCCAGACGGCTTTTTGTTAGCATAATCTATGTCTCTATGTGGTTTATTTTTTAGAATAAACTAAAACAAAAAGGAATTTTGTGGAGATCTTCCTGAATTTTGAAGGCTATACTACTAAACAAATTACTTGAAAGACATAACGAGCCGAAAATAAAGAATAGATAAAATCCTAACCACATGGTTACATAGGTTAGGTCAAGGCATCCAGACGTCTTTTTTTGTTAGCATAACCTATGTAGCTATGTGGTTTATTTTTTGGAATGAACTAAAACAAAAAGGTATTTTGCTCTGGTGTAGGTTTTCCGTTGCACAACTCAATTATAATTCTCCTCTTTCTCTAAGGTTATCGAACAATTTTTCAATCTTCGAATTTTAAAATATTCCAATCTCTCTTCTACTTCCTCACAAAAGCCTGGATCAGGATTCCAAACAGCATCACTGCTATACATCCGATTGCATTGTACCATAGAAACCCAATATCCCAGGTGAACCCGAATAATCCCACAGCATTGCGGAAGTGAATCACCAGAATTAAGGCTTGGGAAAGTAACGCTCCTATAAACACTGCCTTTCCTTTTACCCACTTCAAAAAGAAACCCACGATAAATATTCCCAGGATTGTCCCATAAAATAACGATCCAAGAAGGTTGACCGCCTGGATTAGATTTTCGAACAGAGAAGCATAAGAAGCAAAAAGAATAGCTCCTATTCCCCAAAATGCCGTAAACACCTTTGAAGAAACCATGTAATGATTATCTGAAGCGTCTTTCTTAATAGATCGCTTGTACAAATCGATGGTGCTTGTGGAGCCTAAGGCATTTAATTCTGAAGCTGTGGAAGACATTGCCGCTGAAAATATCACTGCAAACAACAAGCCGATGATTCCTTTTGGTAGATTGTCCATCACAAAGCGCATGAACACATAATCAGTGTCCCTTGTTTCTGCTAAGGGATCATTTTTGACAATCAGTTCTTTTACTTCATTTCTAATTTCTTTCTGCTCACTCTTTAGGAGTTGTAGCTCTTCTCGAATGACTGATTCCTGCGCTTCATCTTTCCTTTCAACCGCATCCAGCATTTGCATGTAGTAGCCCTTGGATGCTTCAAAGTTTTCAGCGTAATCCTGCTGCAAAATCTCAAACTCTCCCGCATATTCACTCTCCGAAAGCTTATCCGTCTGAACCGTATTAAACACTACCGGAGGAAGAAAAAATTGATAGAATACAAATACCATCACCCCAATAAACAAGATAATAAACTGCATAGGAATCTTTAAAAACCCGTTCATGATCAAGCCCATGCGACTTTGCGACAATGTTTGACCAGAAAGATAGCGCTGTACCTGGCTTTGATCCGTGCCAAAATAAGATAGAAAAAGAAATACTGCAGCCGTCATTCCTGACCACACATTGTACCTATCCGAAAGATCAAATTCAAAACTTACAAGGTTCAGTTTGTCCATCTTCCCCGCCACATGCAACGCTTCCTGAAAAGATATAGGCAGCATCTGAACCACTATAATACCGGCCAAAATCATTCCCCCCATCATCACAGCCATTTGCTGCTTCTGCGTAATTGACACAGCAGCAGTTCCTCCAGATACTGTATAAGTGATGACGACCATTCCGATGATTATATTGGTAAGCGTCAGGTTCCAGCCCAAAAGCGTAGATAAAATGATAGCTGGAGCGTATATCGTAATTCCTGCCGCTAAGCCTCTTTGCACAATGAAAAGCAATGCGGCAAGTGTACGGGTCTTCAGGTCAAATCTATTCTCAAGATATTCGTATGCAGTATAAACTTTGAGCTTGTAATAAATGGGAATGAAGGTTACCGAAATAATGATCATGGCAATTGGAAGCCCAAAGTAGAATTGGATAAACCGCATGCCGTCTTCGTAAGCTTGACCCGGTGTACTGAGAAATGTAATTGCTGAGGCTTGAGTAGCCATAATGGACAGACCTATGGTCCACCAGTTCGATGAATTTCCTCCTCTTAAGTACGAATCAAGATTCTTTGGGCCATAGGTTTTGTAAATCCCATAGGCGGTGATTACCCCCATTGTCCCAAAAAGTACGATCCAGTCTAATGTACTCATGCGTAAGCAGTCATTAACCAGGAAAATAGAACCAGTTGTACTAATAATGCCGCAATTAACCCTATATACAGATTCTTCCAGCGGATAGGCTTCTCTTCCATCTTATTGTTCGATTAAATTGATAAACAACTTGGTCGCTCCCGGTACTCCTGCAGGAAGCTCTCTGAAGAAGGATATTCCCGTGTAAATATAGGTTCCTTTTCCATAGTTGGCATAGATCAATGCGCCGCTGCTCGGATCTTCACCGGGATCCTGGAATTCCAAAGGAGCGGAATATTCAGGAGAAACATCAGTGACAAAATATAAACCACGTTCCTGTACCCATCCATCAAAGTCTTCAGAAGTAATTTGATTGGGTGTAGCCAAAACAGGATGCTCATAATCAGCCTTAAATGGAGATCCTTCTACAGTCACCCTGTCTCTGCTGATAGAAAATGGATAGGGCCCCAATTCCGTAGTCAGCAGCGGTCCTATGGTGTTATATTGAACGACAAGATTACCTCCCTCTTCCACATATTTCATCAATACATCTTGATTCGCTGCCAGCATCGCATTTGTATTGTATGCTCGAATTCCGACCACTATCGTTTTAAACTGTGATAAAAAGGCAGAATTATAGCCTGTTCCATTAATCTCCACCACATCATATCCCAGTGACTTCAAGACAGCAGGTACGTCGTCCCCTACTCCAGGTATGTACCCGATCATTTGTTTGGAAACTTTCCAGTCCTGCTGAATGACATTGATAGAAGCAGGTGAAAAATAAGTCAGATTTGGGATATGATTATAGGAAATACGATGAGTGACCTGATTATATACTTTCTCATCAGCTGTGGTGAATTCAGCGATAATAGTCCGTTTCTCATTCTTGCTCAGCTCAAAATTTACAACAAATGTTTTCCTCTTCTGAAAAGGATTGTCATCCACTCTTAGCACCTTGAATTCGGACTTTTGCAAATTTCTAAAACTCAGTTCACCTTCCTTAAACTCTCCGTTGAAATTCACAGTGACATGAACAGTGGGGTTAAGCCCCTCTAGCAGGAACACATTCTCAGCTGACACTTCCAGATCAATCTCGGGGACAACAGTGAAAGGTTGATTTATCTCTCCATCTACTTGATCATTGTATTTATAAGTCAATGGGAGTTCAAGTTCAAACTCTTGCCCATTAACGGCCACCTTAAGCAATCCTGAAAGCTGAGAATTTGCAAACGGTTTCCCGACCATTGCCTGGTCTTCTAACTGGTACAGAGCATCAGATGCAGGTTGTGCAAGCCAATAAGGCTGAGACAAGGATGTATTTTCCGCAAGTTTCATTTTCACAGGGATCTGCAATGGCTTATTACCTCCTACAGTTGCGTTGATAGTGGTGTCACTGCCAATAGCATGAAAAGAAATTACTTCAACTGATTGCTCACCCGGTACATTTATAACAAGCTCTGAATCTATGGTTTGTCCCGAAAATCCTAATTCTTGATTTACCACCCATTCCTTATCCAGTCCTAAAGAATGTACAATCAGGTCCTTCAGGAGCATTTGCTTCTCTGTAACCCAAAGATCATTCGATTCTACGCTTTCCATTCGTTGCTTAATCTCAAGTAGTTCATCCAGATTATTGGAAGGATTTTTGAAGTCAAATGATGCGATACAAGCTTCAATTGCTTTTAAGGTCTCTTCCCCTCCTTTCACTAAGCTCCAACGACTTGGGATCCCTTCAAAAGGATCATCTTTAAATGCTTCTCCTCTTTCGAACTGGGCATGGTCAATGGCTCTTCCGATAGATGCAGTCGAACCAAATCCCTGTGACTTATGCATTGTCCGGCTATCTGCCGCTATCTGTGCGTAAGTCTTCCCCAAAAGTGAGTTATAATCGCCTGTTTGAAAAACTGCATATTGCTCATTTTCATCAGGCACAAATTCACTTCTAAAATTTCGGAAATTATACGTGTTCCAGAAAAGCCGTTTAGTTTGCCAAATATCCAGATTTTTCAACTGTTCTGGAAAAGCGGCTTTATCTGCTGCCAAATCAAAAGCTTCATTGGCCAATATCGCGGATGTAGTATGATGCCCATGATTTCCGCCTCCCGGTATCGTATTGAAGCGGGTAATAATAATGTCTGGCTGAAAGTGGCGAACTACCCAAACCACATCTGAAAGTACTTTCTCTTTATCCCAATTTTGCAAGGTTTCATCTGGATTCTTTGAATACCCAAAGTCAATCGCACGCGTAAAAAACTGAACGCCCCCATCTGTCTGTCTGGCTCGGAGAAGCTCCTGGGTCCGAATCTGTCCCAGCTCAATTCCAAGCTCTTTGCCGATCAGGTTCTGGCCACCATCACCACGGGTCAAACTTAGATAGCCAACTTTGGCATGTTCTTCATTAGCCAGCGTAGCGATAAGCCTTGTATTTTCATCGTCAGGATGTGCCGCTACATACAGCACCCGCCTGGTTTCTTTTAGCTGAAGCAGCTTATGATAAATTTCTGAAGAAGGAATGGATTGGGCTATCGAATTAAAACTGAGTAGTGCATAGAAAGCAACCAAACACTTTCTGATAATTGAGTAATTCATAAAACGGGTGTAATTATAGCAACAAGCTAAAAGAAGCTAGAGGCAAATAAAAATCTTTTTTGATTAATAGCTTATCTAAATTATCATGATCAGGCAAAAGCCAGCGAATTTCGTACTGAACAATTTCGCTCTTAGAATCATTGTATACGCCCGTCGGATGATTTAAGATATGGAAATTAGAAAATCTTTCAATTCCTGTAATTCCTTCTTTTGTTTTGCTGCCCGTTCATTCTTAGCCAATGAAAGAAAATTGGTCAGTAATTCCAGCTGATCTAGCTCCTCCCTTTTCGACTTCCTTCCAGCTATTTTCATTAAATCCTGGTATTTCCCCATGACTGTACCTTTATTGGCTTTAGGCATTCCCAATATGAATTGGGTCAGTGCAATTGTTGCAGCCAAGGAAATGCTATTGTAATCCTGGTCTGATTGTCCTTCTTTCTCCAGCTTCGCAAATTGAAATTCTAATGCTTTTCTAGCTTGTAAAGGAATATCCTTAATACTGGTGCTCCCTTCAACGATCAACTTCAATTGAAGCAGGGTCAACCAATTAGTCAATGAGAAAGGATCTAAATGTTTTGATTTTTCACTGGCATTAAAATAAGCTGTAATCGCTGGTTCAAGTGCTGCAAGCATTTCTTTCTTCTTCCCTTCGCCCAACATAAATAGCCTCAGTTTGTATGCATTTCCAAGGATATTCCATCGCTCTGAGGTGGAACCAAAAAGTAGTAATGCCTTCAGTTCTGCAATCACATCATCTATTAATTTCACGGAGGTATCCAGATTTGTTTTTCCAAGCTTAAATTCTTGGTCTACCCGTTTGATCCTAAGGCTGCAATATTGTTCAAGGGCATGAACAGAGAACTGGGATTTTTCAGACTGCATTAGATTTGAGAAACACCTACAGGCATCTTCATAGGCTCCCAGACTTGCGTAGATACATGCAGAGACTTCCATAATCCTGTCATTCCCTGTAGCAGATCTCGTCGTTATTGCTTCAATTTCTTTTACCCGGGACAAAACATATTCAGTTTCATACTCATTGGTTTGAATTTGCTCCAGCAGGTTTTGAAGTTCAATTTCATATTCTTCACTGATCAAAAATTCATTCTTTTGCCCTGTATAAGCTGTTTCATTTTGCAACTTGAAAAATGGATCACCATAACATTGAAATGCGCCCCAAGTATTAGTTCTACTTCCGAATTCTTCATAAATTTTCTTTCGGGCCCGTTTTACAGCTTCCCCAAAACATATGCCTTCAAACATGTTCTGATAAAATTGCTTCGCAAATTCCAGTGCTGCTGCATCATCCACCGCCCAACCTGCAACGAGAACAGCCCTGACGCCATTGTTTATCAGCTGGGTGCCAATATTTGCCGCAAATTTATTTCTATTTTGACTAGTTACTTCTTCTAAGCTATTGATCTGACCCAGATAGCAACAGTTCACAAATACCAGCTCAGCAGCGGAGCTCATTCCTGCAATTTGACCGGGAGTTAAAAATGAATTATCCCCTATCACCATGCCGGTTACTTTTCTTAAACCATACTGGAATACGCCATGTCCTGCCAAATGAATGATCTTGTGCTTTTGGGACACAAGCTTCATCAAGATATGCGGAGCCGTATTCCTGATCAGGGTTATCAGCTTATATTCTTGCTTTTGAAGTAAATCAGCAACTAATTCTGCTTCTTTCTTGGCCCCAGCCAGTTGCGGCATGAAGCCATCCAGCACAGGATCTCCAACGACTAAAGCTGTCTTTTCTGTTATTCGTGCAGTTTTGTCCCGAAAAGTCATCGTAGCCAGCTGACGTACCATCCCGGTGTGAATACAGAGCGGAACAGCATCGAGATTTTCCTGCATCATCTCCCAGGGATATTCTGCTGAAGACAGATCCAATACCCAAGAAATGTTGTTTTGCCGCTTGAGTTCTTCCTTGAATGCGTAAGGAATCAACAACTCAAACATCGTCTTAGCAATCTCAGGACTGAACTGATTATTTATCGTCATCTCCTTCAAAAGAATGTCAAGATTTTTATCATTTGAAGCTATTCTTTCCACTTTTTCACTTGCTCCTGTAGTAGAAATAGACATTCGGATTTCATTCTCGTCCCTGTCTTCTATGACTGTGATCCTCGTCCACCAATCAGCAGAATTGTCATAAGGCATTCTCCAGCGTCTGCCCATCGTAGTGAGAAGTCCCCGATCTTTGAATATAATATTGAATTCTTTGCTATCACTTGATTCAAGACTCTGTACAGATTTTAATATGGAAAGCGCTTTATCATAATAAATTTCAATAATTTCTACTTCCTCTATTCCTTTGATTGCTCCCTTGTAGATGGATCTGATATTCCTGTTTGCACGCTGAATTCCCAGAATAATGGCACGAACGGAGCTATCGGTTGACAAACCACCATATGAATTGGCTATGGCAATCACGGAAACACCTATGGTATTCCGAACTGTATTTCCATTTTCATCGGACGATTCATTCAGAATAGTCAAGTATCGTGCAATCCCCTTTTCTATCGATTTCATCAACAGGAAGCTTGACAACTCCCCCGGAACCCCAAGTCCTACTATGATTCCGCCCTTAAAAGAGCGGGGATTTGTATGATTGAGAATAATTTGGTTGGTACCAATTGCCCCAGGGTATAGCCCCAGAAGATGAAGCCGGGTCAATTCTCCCTTCAGTTGACGGTCGATAGCTTTTTCAGTATGAAGTACCGCATCATATTCAAAATGCCCGGCCAATACAGGATATTTTGCATACTTCAGATCTCCATGGGAGATAAAGACTTGTACAGGTGATTCTTCTTGCCACCTTTCTTCTTCCTCATCTACACCTAGGATAGTATTTACCACGTTTGCCTCACTGATATCAAATTCTTCCAGCTCGGTCGCTTCAAAATCACGCTCGTCTCCCCTGGTTTTGGGAAGACCGTTTTGAAGCTTTGATGTTCTGCCATAAATTAACAAGTCCTCAATTGCAGCAAAGAGCTTATTTTCCTTGGAAAGTCCCCCATGTGTGACATTGGCATAGTACACGTTGTGCAGCTCACGTAATCCTGCAGGAATTCCCGACTTCCAAGTGACACTTTCATCTCCGGCATTCGTACCAAAAAATTTCAACTCACCATCCTGAACAGATAAGTTGGAGATTGTAAATTTGCTTTTACTGCTTTGGCCAGCGATGTAGGTGGTTTTGGACCAATCAATTTTTTGTGATTGTTCTTTGATAACTTTCTGATGAGCGGAGAATTCCTCCAAAAGTTTTCTGGATGGAATTGGCCATGATTCATCTCCAAATGCAGTTCTTAATTTCTCCCAGAAATTCGGATCAGAGAAGTCGTGTATGCCTTCAAAGTTGATTGGCAGTAAATTTAAAATTCCGGGAAAATTGCAGAAAACTTCCAAAAGCTCCTTCAAAGAGTGTTTGATATCGATCTTTCCTAGAAGTTGGATAAGGCTGTCCTTCCCAAACAGCACATATGGAATCCGATAAGAACCTCCCAATGGTGACCCGAGAAACAGGGCCCTGAAGTCCGGAAGCTGATTTAATTCTTTCCATGTCTCAGGATGATACGCTATAAAATCCCGGACCAGAACGCCTCCCATACTATGCCCAATGAGTTTGATGGGTTGATTGTATGGTATGAGGTCCCTAAGCTTGGAATTTAAAAGAGATGCACTTGTTTGCAAAGGCTTCCTCCAATCAAACTGAAAGGTTACCACATCATAAGTTTGCTCTAGAAATTTGCCCAATGACTTGTAAGAGGTTGCAATTAGGGAATCAGCCTGAATCAACTGATCATTTTGATGTAAATAAGCTAGTTTTTTCAGGTCCCCTTTCAGGAAGCCAACATAGTCGATCCATATTCTATTATCTCCTTCGGAAAGATTTGAGCCCATGATACCAGGAAGTAGAACGGCAACGGGACGGTCACCGGTAACCTTGTCGGACTTGTATGTTCCTCCTTCAATACCAAATGCTCCCCGGTCCAGCTGATTTACTTTTACCTCGAAGCCTGTTGGAATCACCCCCTCGGGAGATTCAAGGCTACCTGCAACTGCCTGAAGTGTATTTAAGCTACTGAAGTACTTGAAATGATCTATTTGCCCACTCTGTTCAATAAAAACCAATGTCTTACCTTCTTCACGAACACCACCCCATTTCATGCTTTCGGTATCCACTACCAGATCATTTTTTCTGCGAAAAAAGAACTTGCCAATAACCACAATCAAACTCTTAAACCGCAGGCTCAATTCACTGCTCCCACCGATTACAAATAATGGACTGGTTATTTCAATGGTAGTAGCTTGAAAATTAAGTGCTTTGATAAAGGGAGAAGTAGGATTTAAGGACTCCAGACCGGGAAGCACAGTAGCATCATCCTTGCATGCGACGGCTTCCATGATCATTTCCTTGAATGTGATAAAAATAGGATTGCCCACCTGTCCCGTAGCCAGTCCTATTAGATTAAAGGTGACATTCAGGTAAATGTTCAGCCGATTGGAGGCCAACGTAGTTCCATTGGCTGGACTCGCAACCCGGATCATTCTCCGGATTTTTATCTTCTTAGCTCCCAGTATATTCTCTAGCTCAGCAATCACCTCAAGATCCCGGTCCCTTTCTTTCTCCAGGAGCAAGGCTCTTTCGGATGCATCAAAGCCTTCCTTGCTAGCACAAAATCGAGCGAGGACATCTGCGACCAAACCTCCCCGTGACTGGCTTATGAGATCTAGTTCTATCCCATCCGGTAGAGCCTGTGCCAACTCCAGTACGTTCTCAAGAGGGCTTGCCGTCAAAGATCTATGTTGAAAAGCCAGAATCTGTGGTTCACCATAGGAATCCAAAATCCTTTTCCACTCCGGTGTCCCTGACAAATCTCCAAAACTGCTCTTTGTAGAAGATGCTGTACCATGTAAAAAAAGTAAATGCCGCTTGCTGCTATCAAGTGGGCCAGCTTCCCGAAGCTCAAAATCCGGCGAGCACCGCGCTAGTATACCGAACTTCACTTGCTCAAAATTATTTCCGGCAAAAGCCAACTGTTTATTCTCAAGCTTAAAAGCCAATTCACGCATTTTCGGCCGAATGATTTTCTTTCTTACAAAGACCTTCACGAGCTTGACCCCGATTTTCTTAAATATCCCCCGATCGCGTTCATCCGCCTCAAGTTCATCAGGCAGATAGAGGACATCCTCCTCTCCTGACCGCTTGTATTCTTTGGGAAATAACTGCCTCAGAGTTTCGCTATCGCCAATCCAAACAGTATCATCAGTAAATTCTAACTCGATGATCTCGTCTTCCTGCAATTCAATATTTTGCTCAGGCACATCACTCCGTGTAGGGGGCATAACAGTGTATGCCTGGTCTAATTTATAAAACTCAAACCCTTGGTCTTCCCCGGAGATAAATTGTGAATGATCTTGTCCTTTCAACTTGATCTTTAAAATAGTCATCGGATAAAAATTTTAGTTGCAACTATTATTTATACACAGGAGCTAATCAGTAGAACTCAAAGAAGATTAAGTTGATGAACTTAGTTGTTAAAAAATAAGAACTGATGCACCCGAAAAATAATTGGATGATAACTTAATCAAAATCAGATTAATAGCGAAAATTAAAGCACATTATTTTATACGTAAAAGAATAAAATTAAATAAGGCTGGAACTGCTTTCTGAATTTTTGAATTCTCTGGACAAAATAAATAGAAGGAATTTTCGTCTTTCTTCTTGAATCCCCTAATAGTCCAATTCGAGTGAAAAGAAAATATTACCTACTTACCCTTCTGTTCATCTATTTCTTCACAGTTCCCTTTGCCAAGGCCCAACTTTGGTCAGATGAAGATTATCAGAAATACAGCATTACTGAGTTTCTTCAACTAGATGAGATCCATCAGATCATAAATTTTAAAACAGTAGATATTCCATTGCTTCAGGCAGCAATCTTCTATGCTACCAATGAGAAAAGAGTGGAGCATGGGCTTCCTCTCTTCATCCATCATTCAACCATAGAAAAAGTCGCTTCTGAGCACGCTAGTGATATGGTGAAGTACAACTTCTATTCCCATGTGAGCAAAGTAAAAGGAAAGAAGACTGTTACCGACCGCTTTCATCTGGAGAATATCGACTTTGCTATAATTTCAGAAAACATTGCTTCCAGCACAGGTATGCAGTATCAACTTGGAAGAAAAGTAAATATCCCAAAATCCGGCGAGCAGTTTACCTACGCCACCAATAAGAAAGAAGTGATTCTGCCTCATACCTATCTTTCCTATGCCCGTGAAATCGTCGGATTCTGGATGGGATCCTATCATCATCGGCTGGCAATCCTGAACCCGAATCATTATTACCTCGGCTGCGGTGCTAAACCCTATCCAAACAAGGATTTCTACAATATGTTTTACGTGATGGCGGTACAGAATTTTGGAAGCAACCAGTAATGTTGCATAGAATACAGTGCGGCTAATCAACTCGATTAGGAATAGACTAAAAAAGAAAGGCCCGAATCCAGTGGATCGGGCCTTTTTTTAGCTTAATAGGTTTATTATTAGAAGAACAATGTTTTACTTCTTCCAGTTGAATCTTTTACTTTTAAGTAGATCTCATCAGACTTTACGCCATTGAAGGAGTAATCTTTTCGGAATCCATCTGGTTGGTCAATTTGCTCCTCAAATATCACTTCATCATTTCCAATTGAAATCACTTGAACCTGCACACCTGGTTCGTTCAAACCGACAACGAGTAGATTCACTGTGTTTTCATCTATTGTTTTACCATAGGCCATTAAAGGCAATGAATTGACATCTACAGGCTTATTTAAAGTATTTACAGTATAGGTTACTTCCTCTTGGTCAGTTTCTATTCTTACTTGATATTCACCTGCCGGAAGATCGTTCAAATCATAAGGGATAATTACACTTTCATCCTTCACATTTACTTTACGTTTGTTAAGGCTTTTACCTTCCTGATTTAGTATAGAAATTTTGGCAGTTCCCACTCCTTCTTTAAGAGTGACCTTCACTTTCTTGAATGTAGAATTAACAGTTGAAAGTGCTTTTAAGTCTTCACTTGCATAAGAAACAATGGAGCTTAAAAATAATGTGGCTGCTAGCGATAAAGAGAATAACGTTTTCATAATAGTTGGATTAGTGTTATGCTGTTCATTATGCGAAGCACGTACCAAAGAACCACACACCTTCGTAAGACGATTCCATAATCTTTTACCTAATTAATTTTGGGGAAATATTATTCTGAATATTTAGCGGTTTAGTAACAAAACCTGTATAAATAATGGTCACATCTGCGACCGAATGTATTGTAACCGAACAGTTTTGATAGAAAATCGGCTTTCCCGAGGTTGCACTCAGGTTTCACATTACCTGAAATTAATTTTGAAAAAAATAAAGATGTTGATCAGTGTAGTTCTCAAGGTCAAATTCCTCTGTACAGAACCGAACACTTTTTGTCCGAAGGACAATACCTTTTTATAATAGGGATAAGTTATTTAATGGGAAAATTTTAGTATTTAATTTATTCCTTAGTTAATATTTAATGATCAAAAAATCGATGGCCTTCTCCATGATATAATGTAGAATACTGATAATCAGTAAGTAATGCGTATAAATGCGTGTTAAGATTCCCGCTTTTTTAGGTAAAATGTACTAACTAGTTGCTTGTAAAACGTCTAAACTAGTTACCTAATGAACAAACAAACTAACAAGTATTTCCCGCCTATTGCAATCAGCCTAATGTTGGCTTCGGTTGCTTGCACCTCAGAAATGGGGTTTCAAGATTCAGATCCAATTTCGCAAATTAAATTGGAAGTTATAGATGGTACCTTAAAAGTTTCTGACTTTGAAACATTTGAAGAGCTCATTGAAGAAAAAAATGAACTAGAAGAAGTTTCTTTTACAAATATTGCCCAAGTAATTAACAGTAATTCCAATATCCTCCCCAATGCAAGAATAAGTGAGGCAGGAATGGAGCGATTAGAAGAGTTTGAAGGAAGCTATTTGTTAGAATTATTGGATGAGGATGGATTCGTTATAATTGACGAATTCTTATTCTACCTTGATTTTGACAATGGTTTGGTAGCAGTTACTTCAAATCTGGATAAAAAAAGCGAACTGCTTGACAAGAATTACGCAGATGATGAGGTTTTGTTATTCTACTTTACAGATGATGTAATCAGCCTTTTGGAAAGTGGGGCAAGTTCTACAGTTGATAAAGGAAACATTAATTCCCGGGTGGCAGCAGGTTTTGAACCAAATTATGAAAATATATCTGATAATTGCTCATGGAAAAAATGTGACAATAATGGACATGAAGAACAAGTTAAATATGATCCTGAGACAGAATTCGAATATAGGCTTGAAGCAAAACATGTGTATCAAGCTGCCGGAATCTATTTTAGGCTGATGTCAGAAGCAAAACACATGAAAAGAAGCGGGAAAACTTTTTATTCCTCAGAGCCTACGAATATTACTATCCGATACAACTACCAGTACAACAGTAAAAAGAAAAAAATAGGCAGAAAGTCAGGCCAGGGAGAATCATCGCAGTTCACACGTGATCATAATGTATTCTATTATGAGAGTTCAAGGGGGCTACACAGTTTTACCTTAGAAACACAATTTAAAGTGTTCATTGGAGGAGATCATGGATCAGGATATTTGGGATGGTGGGAATTAAACTTACAAAGAATAAGAAAAAGCTAATGAAAAAGTTCATCATAGTTCTACTGCTGCTTTCATCTATTAACATAGAGCAAGTCTTTTGTCAATCTGAATTTAGTCTTGGCATTAGGGTTGGAAGCCTTAAATTCCAGAACTGGGAGTTTGAGAAGGGTAATATCCCATTGAATGGATCAACTAAGGGCAGGTATTATCTGGGAGCCTATCCCAAAATGCACTTTGCAAAAAATTATTCAGTCGGATTGGGATTTGACCTCCTAGCCGCCAATGAATCGATCAGTTTTAAATTTTCTGGCCCAGGTGGAGGCGGTCCTTTTTATACGATGTTTGCCCTCTCACCATCTATTTCAAAAGACGTATTTTTGGTCCAGAACAAACTGGGGTTCACATTACAAATAGGAGCTCCGATAACCTTTCTACAGACTTCTACATTTGTACTGGATGAGCAAAAATTATTTGGTGTTATAGTCCAAAAGGTAGAAGATGAAAATGGCAATATTGTTTCTGTACCGACATTTGATATTAAAGTTTCCGGCACACGAACAGTAGACCGGGAAGTAGCACTGTACATCCGTCCTGAACTGGGGGTTTTCTATCACATCTCTCCATGGTTAAAGGCCACCGTATCGCATATGAGGGGATTCAATCTGGGCAAACCTCTAATCTATAGAAATCTGGATACCGTAGTGTATCAAGAAGAAACTTTCGCTGCCTCTGATCACTTTAAGGGCAATTACTGGAGTACGATGATCGGAGTGGAGTTACAGATGAATGAACTGGTCAACTTGTACAAGTCCATGAAAAATTAACCTGATTGTAACATCCTGCCTTTCGGCTTTCGTTTTACTCATGGCAGTTTTCATGTACACAAAAAAATAGCCCAAGATTTAAACCTTGGGCTATAAATTTCTATATCAAATTTACCTTATTGTTTGTCCGCATTATTAACAGCAAAACATTAGGTGAGAAGATAATAGGAATTGGAAAACAACAGTACAGAGGCCACTTCTGCCAGCCGTGGCGGGTCATCCGTCTCCGGTCTTCTGGCTTTTACACAAAGAAAACGTGGCTTCTGGCATCATTGTGCATAATCATACTAGTTTACTACCGCTTCTCATAAGCAGGACGATCCGGCGCGTTGAACTTGCTGTCGCTGTTCAATAACCGCATCACCTCTTTAATTGCCGCTTCCAATTGTGCATCTGTACCGTTGGCCAGACTCTGAAAATCCTCTACCACTTCGATATCAGGATCTACCCCATGCCCTTCTTTGAACCAAGTACCATCCGGGTCATACATTCTGAACGTTGGAACAGTCACAGAACCTCCATCAATCAAACTTGGAGCTCCAGAAATCCCGATCAGACCACCCCAGGTGCGTGTTCCAATGAGCGGGCCGATTTCTCTTTTACGGAAGAAATCCGGAAATGCATCTCCTCCAGAGCCGGCAAACCCATTAATTAACATCACCTTTGGACCAAAATTTCCTGATGGAGGCCAGGCCCAGTCTTCACCATCACGGACAGCCCAGAAAGCTAATGGTCCACGGTCCAACAATTCTACGAACCTGTCCGGAATCTGTCCACCATTATTGAAGCGCTCATCAATGATAAACCCTTCCTTGTTCATCTGTCCATAGAACTGTCTAAAAAGCTCATTTTGACCGTCCACGCCCGTACTCGGAACAAATACATAGCCGATCTTTCCATCAGTGGCTTCGGCTACCCGCTCGCGGAAATTGTTGATCCAGGCCAGGTTTCTCAGCCTTGCCTCCGAAGGCAGTGTCTCCACCAGTACTTTTCTCGCACCTGACATGGATGGCGAACTGTTGACGGTCAACTGAACCGTTTTATCGGCCAGTCCCTGAAGCGCTGCATAGATAGACTTCGACGTGTCAATAGGATTGCCATTTATAGCAAGAATATAATCCCCTTCTTTGATGTTCACTCCCGGCTTGGTCAACGGAGACCTCACTTCTACATCCCAAGGAGCGCCTTTAATTATTTTTGCAATTTGGTAAGCACCATCTTTCAGTTCAAAATTGGCTCCCAAGTAGCCCACTGGCATGTTTTGAGCTGATTCCATATCTCCACCCCCGTTATACGTATGAGAAGCATTCAGTTCGGCAATCAGATCGCCGATGATAATGTTGACATCTCTTCGGCTATTCGCCTGATCTACCAGCGCACCATATCGTGTCCGCATCGTTTCCCAATCTACACCATGCATCGTAGGATCATAAAAGAAGTCCCGCTCAAAACGCCATACATCGTTGAAAATCTGTTTCCATTCTTCCGAAGGAACTACCGTCATTTGCATTTCCTGAAGTGGTACTGTTTCTTCAATTTTCTGTCCAGGGGCTGGCTCGACGACCGCAAGTTTACCATTGGAAAATACAAGTAACTTCTTTCGATCAGCAGACAGCATGTATCCCCCTACTCCTTCCAGCACCGTCTCAGATTTCTTCTTCTTGAAATCATACAGTTGCAAACTCCCGCTGGCATCTTCAGGCGAACCTGTATTTGGACCTCTTGAATACAACAGCTTATCGTCTAAGGCGGCTAGCCTTCCAATGTTGCCCGGTTCAATGTCAAGCATTTCAATCCGCTCCTCAAAACCATCCACTTCGAATTCAACCGTTTCTACCTGCTTTTCATCTTCCTCTTTTGAATCCTTCTCTTTCTTGTCCTTCTCCTCTTTTTTCTTTGTATCAGTTTCTTCATCAACATTAGTTTCATCATTTTTCAGAGAAATTAAAGAAAGAACCGAAGGATTTAAGGTCCCTACTGCTACACCAGTCGTATTTGCATAGACAAATGTATTGTCTACGTCAGCATACATTGGGCTGAAATTCCGGTTCGTACTAAAGAACAAGTACTTCCCATCTACACTGAATGCTGGATTCTGATCCGAATAAAATCCTGAAGTTACCTGCGCAAGCTTGGCACTTTTAGTATCATATAGGTAAATTTCTGAAGTGGCCCGGTTGTTTTTTGATAGGCTATAGGCCAAGTATCTGCTATCTGGTGACCAAGTGACTTCAAATCCCTGAAGATCACCTTCAAACATGTACTTTCCTTGATCAATAATTTTTACCTCTCCAGATACAGCGTCAATGAGCATAATTTCCATTGCCTGATTTACCGTAGCAATTGTTTTGCTATCAGGGGCCCAATGAAGGTTGTATCCAAAACCAGTCTTGAAGCTGGTCAGTGTCTTGATCTTGGTATCTTCCGTAAGACTTCTGGTTGTCAACTGATACTCTCCCGTGGCATCTGACCAGTAAGCGATCTTTTTTCCATCAGGAGCTACTTCAGCATACCGTTCCGCCGCCCCTGAAGAATTGGTATAATTAGTCACATAGCCTTCTTTTGCAGGCAAGTTGAATATATCCCCCCTGGCCGTGGCAATCACTCTATTACCGTCAGGTGAAATACTTGCTGATTGAAGGTCTTTTTCTACTTTGACTATCTTCGGTATCATGGCGATTTGATCCGAAACAATATCAATCTCCACTTTTTTCGACTCTTCAGTCGCTATATCAAAAAGGTATAAACTTCCTCCAGCTTCAAAAACTATTTCGCTATCGCTATTGGAAGGAAAAGTGATGTCAAAATCTTTAAAGTCAGTAAGCTGCGAATGTTGTTTGTCACTGAGATCATACTTCCAAAGGTTATTCCGCTGCTCAGGGCCATTGTCTGACATGTAGTAGATTGAATTCCCGATCCACATCGGAAGTTCATCATTCGCAGCCGAATTGGTAATGTTTTCAGTTTTATAATCAGCCAGATCAAAAATCAAAATATCTGGTGCAGTTCCTCCTCTATATCGTTTCCAGTTACGGTTCACTCTACTTCTATCGGTATAGGCAAACTGTTTTCCGTCAGATGAATACGATGCAAACTCCCCATAAGGAACAGGAAGCTTAGAAGGTAATCCTCCATTGATGGATACGGTGTAGAATTGAGAGAATCGCTCTTTTCCACTTTCCCTACCTGAGGTAAATAGGATTGACTTTCCATCAGGAGACCAACCTAGCACGATATCCGGCATCCCATGGTATGTCAGACGCTGGGGTACACCGCCAGCAGCTGGCATTACGTACACATCATAGTTGCCATTGTAATTTGCTGAAAATGCAATTTGCTTCCCGTCAGGAGAAAATCTCGGGTACATTTCGGGTCCTACCGGGGATGTGAGCCGATGTGCCTGGCCTCCCTCCTTTGATACAATCCAGATATCATCACCAAAAGTGAAGGTAATCTGGGTTTCAGATACATCCGGCAATTGTAGAAGTCTTGCATCCGTTTGGGCTTCACTGAACATGGGAACAGCCAAAATGCACAGTCCTAAAAGAAGTTTTTTCATGTATTTAGAGTTAAAATTTAGTTGGTGATGACCTGCTTGTTTCACTGGACAGGCTCAGATATCATAAGTGTTATATTGAAGTATTGATAAATTTAATAATTGTCATCCCACTTAAAGCTTGACATAGGTTCTATTAAGATAAAAAGAAGTAGAAAATGGAATTAGATGAGTCGAAATCATCAAAATTTTGGATATAGTATAGAAAAAATAATACCATTTACTAAAAATTCAACATAAACAACTGACTACAAGATTACTATGAAACCGAGCGCATCTTTAAGCTGTTCGTATGCGAACATAAATCGTTCAAAAACATTAAGTATGAATTGTGGGTTGTGAATTATTACAGCTTATTAGGTGAAGCATCTTTACTACTATTCTGACTTATCACTTACAAACTTTTGTTTCTTCCATTTTCAAAGAATTATTTTGGTTTGGATTCTAATTATGCTGAAATTCAGTCTCATCAAATTTTTAACTCATGTTAGATCAACTATTGAAATCAGCTGAAGGTCCTCTTATGGATATTTTAGGACAGGTAGATAAAGAAAAAGCACCTCAATCAGCAGGTGTTATCAAAGAACAAGTTCTACTTTCATTACAAGAGCAAGTTAAATCGGGTGATTTCAGCGCTTTAACAGAGATGTTTTCTGGAAAAGAAACCTCAAATTCCAGTTCAGCAGTTAACAATCTGGAAGGTAATGTATCCCAAAGCCTTATGGATCGATTGGGAATTGATAGTGCTACTGCAATGAAAATGGCTACCCTGGCAATCCCATTGCTCATGAATATGTTCAATAAGAAGGTGAATGATGCGCCCCAGGCAAACGATGACATCATGTCCACGATCGCTAAATCACTTCAGGGAGATGGCGCTGGAGGAAGTGATATTTTGGGTTCCCTCCTTGGAGGTGGTGATGGCAAAGGAGGAATGGACTTAGGTGGGCTGATGAATATGGGCAAAAGCCTGTTTAAATAAGAGTTACTTGCTGATTAACCAGTAGGTAGAATAGAAGTCAATTTTAATTTTTATACCATAAACCATAACTACAATGAACAGATTAAAACTACTATTTGGGTTTAGCTTTTTGTTTTTGCTGTCAATTAGCGTGAATGCGCAGACATTGAAGGTACCAAAAGCGAATGTCGCAGAATATGGACTTCCGTCTCAGCTGTCCGGTATTCTAAATGATACCAGCGGATTGGACCTAAACGCAGATAAAAAAGACAAACTCACTAAAGAAAATTCGAAATTTGTAGATGAACTGATGAATATCAGCAAAAGCAGTAAATCAGATGATGATAAAAAAACTGCCTTTTTAAACCTGAAAAGCAAGCGGACTAAGCTCCTCACAAGCTTATTGGGTAATGACCTCTTTAAGAAATATTCTGGGAAAATTTTGCAATCCATCAACCCGCTAAAAAGTAAATTAGGCTTAGCTGCTTTAGCATTTTAGAGAGAACTGCCCATCTTATAAATAAAAGCCACGGATGAAATAGCTGTGGCTTTTTATTTCTAGTAACCACTGAGATCACAAAGGATTACACCGAGAGCACAACTCTTAGCCGTACTTCAGCACAAAACTCTACGTCCTCAGTAGTAAAATATGCTCCATTTCAGCATTGTAGTTTTCATTCTTGAATGATATTCAAAAGTCAATTTTCAACCATGGATTTACTTAAACAAAGCGCAAAATCTAAAGAAAGAAACCTTGACTGTAATTAAATAGCTATAATCCCGTAATCCATAAATCTTAATTCCAAGATCATAATTCGTAAATCACAAATCGTAAACTAAGCAACCTCTATCCTTCAATCTCCTGTACTAATTCTTCATACCAAGACTCTCCATATTTACGGATGAGTGCATCTTTAAGAAACTTATAAATGGGTACTTTCAAGCTGGATCCCAATTGACAAGCAGGATCACAGATATGCCAGCGATCATAGTTAAGCGCATCAAACTGATCATATTTGGTGACACGGATCGGATACATGTGACAACTGATCGGCTTCTTCCATGTAATCTTTCCATCAAGATAAGCCTGCTCAATACCACATTTCAAAATACCACGATCATCGTATAGTGCGTAGGCACATTCTCTATTGTCCCCTATAGTCGGAGTCCCTTTATCTCCATCCTTATCGATTACCCAGGTTCCCTGCATTGCGATAGCCTGTCTGCCTTCTTCAGTGATGTAATCCTTGACAATTGGATAAATATCTTCAATAATTTTTGTCTCCTCATCTTCCAAAGGGGCACCAGCGTCACCTTCCACGCAACATGCACCTTTGCAAGCTTCTAAGTCACAGACAAAAAAGTTTTCTTTTATATCATCCGAAAGTACAGTATCCCCTACTATTATCATTTTTCTCCTGGTTAGCCTGCAAAGTTAAGCAATCAAAATCAAAACTGATTCCTAGAAAATGCCGTACTTTGCATCGTGCAAGTCGTCTTGTCGCTGTCCTGATTTATTGGGAGAGAGGAAAGTCCGGGCAACATAGAGCGCCATACTTCCTAACGGGAAGGATGCTGACTGGTGACGGTCAGTAGACAGAAAGTGCCACAGAAAATATACCGCCTTCGGCTATAGGGCCTGCCTGAACAGTTGGGAGGTAAGGGTGAAATGGTGGGGTAAGAGCCCACCGTTCCGATGGTGACATCGGAAGCTGGGTAAACCTTATGGGTTGAAAGATCAAATAGGTTCCGCTTTGGTTAAATCCAAAAAAAGTTGCTCGCTTTTATGCGGAATGGGTAGATCGATGGACCCCGATTGTGAAGTCGGGGCTAGATAAATGACAAGATTCCAATTCTGAAAATAGAAGAGGAAACAGAACCCGGCTTATAGACTTGCACTTTTTTCTTTTATATTGAAATTATGTCGAAAATACTGATTATAGATGACGAGAAAGTCATCCGAGCTACCTTACGCGAAATATTAGAATACGAAAAATTTATCGTTTCTGAAGCCCAGGATGGTGAAGAAGGGTTAGCCAAATTGCAGGAAGAAGATTTTGATCTGGTACTGTGTGATGTGAAAATGCCTAAAATGGATGGTATTGAAGTCCTGGAACAGGCTATGGCACTGGAGAGATCACCCCAGTTCATCATGATTTCAGCACATGGAAGTATTGAAACTGCTGTGGAAGCTACCAAGAAAGGAGCTTTTGATTTCATTCCCAAGCCTCCGGACCTGAACCGACTGCTGCTTACTGTTCGCAATGCACTGGAAAAGAAAGAGCTTGTTTCCGAAACTAAAGTACTGAAGAAGAAACTGTCCAAGAAATTGGATATGGTAGGTGAATCAGCGGCGATTCAATTGGTCAAGGAGACTATTGAAAAAGTAGCTCCCACAGATGCAAGAGTGATGATCACCGGACCAAATGGCACAGGAAAAGAACTAGTGGCACACTGGATTCATGCTAAAAGCCATCGATCTTCAGCTCCTTTTGTGGCGGTCAATTGTGCAGCAATACCTTCCGAATTAATAGAAAGTGAACTGTTTGGCCATGAGAAAGGTGCTTTCACTTCGGCACATAAACAACGCCAAGGGAAATTTGAACAGGCTCAAGGCGGGACGTTATTCTTAGATGAAATCGGGGACATGTCCTTGTCAGCTCAATCTAAAGTACTACGGGCGCTTCAGGAAAACCTGATCAACCGGGTTGGTTCGGATAAAGATATTAGAGTAGACGTGCGCATACTGGCTGCTACCAATAAGGACCTCAAAAAGGAAATTGAGGAGAACAAGTTCCGTGAAGATTTATATCACCGGTTAAGTGTGATCGTGATTCAAGTCCCTGCTTTAAAAGACAGAAAAGAAGATATTCCACTATTGGTTGAAAAGTTCCTTACTGATATCTCGCAGGAGAATGGAGCAGCTAAAAAAGGGATTTCTAAGCAAGCTTTAGCCAAACTTCAGGAATATCCCTGGACTGGAAACATCCGAGAACTCCGAAATGTGGTAGAACGACTAGTGATTCTGGGAGAACCTGAAATCTGTCTAGAGGATATAAAAAAATACGCTGATTATTAAATCAGCGTATTTTTCTTAGCTATTGGCATCCTGGGAAACGGAGGCCTTTGCGTAAGCAGGACAAGGTTTGCTGGATGCGCATGCTCCTAAAGCGAGGATCCCTATTAACATTGCTATAGTGGCTAATTTTTTCATGTTCTCTAAGTTGTCTTTTTCAAATATGTTTAATAATAATTAAGATAGCAATTATTGAACCAAGAGGTTGCACCCCCTTATTTCGCTATTATCAAATCTTCCAAGTACTTCCAGCATCCCATTCTCATCAAATCGCCCTAAATCCTGGGTTTCTACAAATGAACAGGAATGAAAATTTGCCAGATCAATGATGTTGATTCCTCCCTGAGATTTTGAACTTAAGGATAAAGGGTCATTTACATCCCGCAACATAACGTGCATAGTAGCAGGTAGCGTATATTTTCCTTCCCCAGTGGAATATGCCTGAGACATAAGTTCTGTCATCCCATATTCTGAGTGTATTGTGTTTACACCAAAATAGGGTTTTAATATATCATGGACTTCTTCTCTGATCATTTCCTTCCTCCTGCCCTTCATACCTCCGGTCTCCATCACAATCAGATTTTCTGGGGGATCAAACTTCTTACCTGATTCTGCCAGGTCAAGCAATGCAAAGGTAACTCCTAAAAGCAGAATCTTACGATTATCCTTCCGGAGAAATTCCAACTTCTCTATCAGTTCATCCTGGTTGTAAAGGTAGAAGCCAGAATGAGCTGAAGTACTTTGTCGGATGAAGTGATCAGCCATACTAACTAGACTGCTTCCTTTCCGTTCCAAATATGCTGGCAACAATGCCAACACGTGGAAGCTTTCTAATCGTCCGTAAAATGTTTCGAAAATCTGTTGAGTATGTGTCAGATACCAACTCTCCGACCAGATATAATGGCGACTTGTAATCATCCCAGTAGTGCCGCTGCTCGAGAAAAAATCCTGAAAATCCGATTGATTCCCAGATACTACCTTATGATCTTTGAAAAATCGGATCGGTAGAAAAGGAATTTGTTCTACTGATTCTACCGAACGCGTATTTATTTGCCTCGCTTCAATATACGATCGGTATATAGGGTTAGCCGTTGACTGAAACCTGAACAATTCAAGCGCAAGATTTTCAAATTCTTCCGGTCTTAAATTACCTACCCTTTCTGAAAAACTTTTAAAATCCTGCATCGTTTTATATTTTGCATCAATCAACCAAAGTAAAAGTTTAATTTGGTGGTAAATTTACTTTCGCCTTATGCGTTTAAAAAGCTATTTAGGAATATTCTTTTTGCTAGCTTCTACTCTAGCCTGTATTAACCCACCGGATAATTTCCCCTCCGTACCCACTATTTCATTTGAATCCTTAAGATACTCCCCTACTTCAGGCACTGATTCGCTAATTGTAGCGGTAAAGTTTCAGGATGCTGAAGGTGATTTAGGATTATCTGCAACTGATAATGACCCACCATTCAACAACGTCGATTTTCAACGGAACAGTTCGGGGGAATTGATCACCTACGGTAATAAGCCAGCAGATGCCCCTTCTTATAACCCGATAGATTGGGCGGTGAATCCACTTGTGGGAAATGTTCGGGTGAATGATACTATCTGGGTGAAGCAAAACCCAAATCAGTTTAATATTTTTGTGAAATTTTTTAGAAAAAGAAATGGCCAGTTCACTGAATTTAAGTGGGAAGAGCCGCCTTTTTATACCACTTTTAATGGAAGATTTCCACGGGTTCTTAGTTCTGGAGAAGGTCAGCCGGTAGAGGGAATCATTAGCTATGCTATGCAGTCTTCAGGATGGGAATCTATATTCAGGACAGACACCATTCGGATTGATGTTACTGTCCAAGATCGTGAACTAAATCGCAGCAATGAAGTTTCAAGTCCTGAAGTGACTTTAAAAAGCATTACAAGCAACTGATAAGAACTCAGGAAAACGCCAATATGGGAGTGCCTGCCTTGGAGGCGGATCCCCTAGTTGTTTTTTAAAAAGCAGTCAAGACATTATATTTTAAGAGTTCAAGTCTGAAAACTTGAACGAATTCTGACGGCAAATTTCTTTACGTTAAATCAAAAAAAGAAATGTGCAGCCATTCGGTGAGACTGCCAAAGTGAGTGTCCTCTCTAACGTTTTCTAAAAAAGCAGTCGGGAGACTGCATTGTTTGGGTTCAAGTAAGGAGACTTGAACGAACTATCTGAAGATTTGAACTAAATGTGAGCGATGCAAGATTTTTAAATAATCTTCCAATTTTTCAATTTTAAAATCTTCCAATTCGTTGCTTATTCTTCCTCTTGCCTATCCAATACCTTCATGGAATAGAATTTAATCTTTTCTGCGAGTGCATATAATCGGATAGGCTTGGTTAAGTAATCATCCATCCCTGCTTCCAAGGCCTTCTTTTGATCTTCATCAAAAACATTGGCAGAAAGCCCCAGAATAAATAATTCTCCCTTCTTTCCCATTTCCCGTATTTTTCTAGTAGCCTCCAATCCGTTCATGGCCGGCATCTGTACATCCATCAGAATCAGATCATATTCATTGGTCTGTAACTTTTCTAAAACCTCATTTCCATTTTTAGCTACGTCAAAGGCATATCCCAATTGATCCAGCATCATTGTCATCAACTGCAAATTCAGCTTATTATCTTCCGCCAAAAGAAGTCTTAGTGGATAATCCAAAGCCATATTTCTCCAGTCCATGTGGCGGGACAACATGCTGGAAGGCTGTTCAGGAAGCTTCTCAGGTGCTCTTTTTAATATCACTGTAAATGAGAATTCCGAACCTTTGTTCAACACACTGGAGATAATAAGCTCTCCTCCCATTAGTTCTACTATCTTCTTTGCGATAGCTAATCCCAATCCCGTTCCCTGATAAGATCTGGCATTCGAACTTTCCACTTGATAAAATGGATCAGTAAGCCTTGGGATTTCCTCTTTAGGTATACCTATTCCACTATCCTGGACAATGCATCTGAGCATATGGAGATCTTCTGAGATTTCTTCCGAAGTCACAGCTATATTGACCTCACCACCTTTTGGCGTAAACTTCAGTGCGTTTCCTACGATATTTAGAATCACTTGAGCTATTTTTCCGGCATCACCTTCCCTCAACTCTTCTGTCCTATCGCCAAACTGGATGTTGATGTCAACTCCCTTCTGTTGCGCAAGGCCACTGAAAAGCTCCACTTGCCTTTCAAACTCTTCCTTCGGGCTAAAAACGGTGGGGTTCAGTTCGATCTTCCCAACTTCTATCTTGGAATAGTCCAAAATATCTTTGATGATACTCAAGAGTGAATTTCCTGAACGCTTGATGATGTAAAGGTATTGGAGCTGGTCCTTGGTAAGTTCTGTCTGTTCGAGTAGATCTATTATTCCTAAGAGCCCGTTCATAGGAGTTCTAATCTCATGACTCATGTTGGCCAAAAATTCAGATTTAGCCTTACTGGCTTGATCCGCAGCATTCATGGCTTCTACCAATCCCTTTTCCCATATCCGTTGGCTGGTTATATCTTTCGAAATAGACATCATGCGATCCTTATCAAGCGGAAAGAATCTAACTTCTAAAAACTGTGACTCCTTGTCTACCGGAAATTCTAAATCAATTGTTTGTATAGAGCCTGATTCTCTTGCTCTGTAAAAGGCATTCATTGCCTTTGCCCGCTGTGCCTCTGGGATGATTTCCATTAAATTCTTGCCTTTGAATTCCTTCCAACCAGCAAAAATATGTTTTTGGTCCTTTACATGTGAAAGCTGGATCTTACCTTCATTATCATAGAGAAAGATCACATCAGGAATATTGTCAATAAGTGTTTGAAGCCTATTTCCACTTTGAATTAATTCCTGTTTTCTCTGGTATTGATCCGTCACATCTGTACAGATGCCCAGCCCCCCATTAAATCGACCCTGATCATCAAATACAAGTTTCTCGAATATTCTCAAGCGGAGCTTTTCGCCATCGGGCCTAACATAATCATATTCCAGATCAATAAATGAACGGTTCTCTTCCAGGGCCTTCTTTACAAGAGATTTAATGTTTAACACATCCTTACGTCCCTCATGGTCCATTTTAAAGGCCATTAAAAAATCATTTTTGGGATGACCTAGTATTTGTTCTACCTCATCACTAACCCGGGTCATTTCCCCTTTATAGTTGTGATAATAAACAAACCCGTGAAGTTCCTTTAAAAGCAGATTCTGCTGATCAAAAAGCTCTGAAATTTCTTTGGCATTCTTTTCCGCTTTCTTTTGCGACTCCAGATTGTTCTGTATTGAAATAATGAGAAAAATTACGGTTGCAATTAAAAGGAAAACTATCCCGGTAAATAGAAGTAAATAGGTATTGTAAACACCACTGATAATCGTCTCAGATTCTATAGCAAACATCAGTGCGGCGTCTTCTTGCACCTTTCCAAAATCAAACGGATACTGAACCAATATTCCGGGTACTTCTTGATCCCCATGCATCCATTCCATTTCATACACTCCAATCACACCTTCAGACACATCTTTTTCGATCAATCCACGGACGCTTTCATCGAATTCAAATGGAACAGAAAGATCATTTAAGGTCAGGCTTATGAGTTTTCCATTCAACATTAACATCTTGTTGCCACCTTTATTCAGATAATAATGGGCTACAAAATTTCTTGAAAATTGCACCAGATTAAGCGCAAAATTCATTTCAATTTTCTCCGAAGAAACAGAATAATCAGAATCTTTATTTGCTTGAGGGAGTTCCGGTACGATTGTGCGCAGGAAATCATTTCTGTCGGTGAGGGTAAATTGTAAGACTGAATCTTGCATCTTTACCCAAAGTGTATCTACGAGTCCCGGATAATTATTAAATAATCGTCGTACGTTGGCAGTTAAATTTTCATCTTGTGGATACTCCTCTTCCACAATCTTTAGCGTGAAGTCTGCTGCTTCAGCATACCTTTGCATTTCTGCTTCCAGCTCATTTGCTGCCAATTCTGTTTGTTTTCTTAAGAACTCTTTTCTGGATTTAATCTGAGTTTCCTTTATCGCAGAGAAAAAACTCATTCCCAGCCATAGAATGAGAACGACTAAAAAAGCTCCAAAAATAATTGTTAGCCAAAAATCCTTCCTAAATCCAAGTTTCTTGGTCATACTGGTCTTTCGATTATCTCGACTAAATACCAATCCAGCAGTTTAAGATGGAGAGCAAATGCTTTCTCTGGGCTGAATTCATCTTTAAAATAAAATTCGTTCTTCCCCTCCTGAATGAATGCCCTTCCCATATCGCGCACTTCCTTATTCTTACTATTGTAGAGGTTGAAGTCGGAAAGTCTAAATCTATCAGATTGTATCGTTTCCCGATACACATGATTCAATAAAGGAGGAAAACTTAATGCTTCAATTGACGAAGCCTTCCCTCCCACTATGTCACCTTTGTTATTGACCAAAAGTAAAGAGCCGTCTTTTTTCTCTAAATACGTATTGATCAATTTGTCTACTGTCACATCAATACCGATAACAGTATATAGTTCATCTTGAAAGTATACAGGTTGCACAAGCGAAAGTGTCCACCCCTTACCGGCAGGATCTAAATAGACTTCAGAAATCCACCGGGGACCTTTTTCAGGATTATGGGTTAAATCTCCTTCGTAAAAAAAATTAAAACCCGTAAGATCGAGCTCATTATCTAAAAGTGCTTTTGCATCATAAGCAGGATATACTCTTGATAGTTGAGCTGCGCTATTGAAATATACCTGAGCGATGAGCTGATTTTGGGAGTAAACTTCCTTAAAAACTGAATCCATTCCATTGGTCAAATACACTTGCTCCAAAGTTTTTTGATAATCCGGAGTGCTATCAAAAATGACCAATGAACTTAAATCTGAACTATCTGCAGGAGTATTTGTGGAATAACCATCAGCAAATTTATATTTTTCCGTATCTGCATTTTGAAGAAGGCTATCTTGATTAATCAAAAGATATTCAAAATGCTCTTTTAGATAAACTATTTGCCTATTTAAGCCAAGTAAATCAATCTCAATACGTTCAACTATTTTTTTCTCCCTCAAAAGATCAAGACCATTATCTTCCTTCTGGCTTTTGCTACATGAAGCAAAACAGATTAATAATGATAACAGAATATTTTTACTGGAGCACATTGTCGTAGGGAAGTTAAAAATTTTCCACTACAGCACGAAAAGATTTACCCATTTCACTAAAACGACTAGTTACATCTTTAAAAAATTCTCCATTCCAGAATGCTTCTAAATCTTTTTCATCAATAACATCCATTTCACTCAATTTGAATGTCTGTTCCATGCTGCCAGACTCAAACTTGATGATGTACTTATTGTTCCAGGAAAATATACTGATCCGCACATCTTCCTGGACAAATTCTTTAACTACTCTCATTTAGTTCGCTTAACTTCAGAAGAATACGTAATAGTTGATTTTAAAGAAGAAGCTACAGAACAGTATTTTTCAACCGAGAGCTTCACCACCTTTTCAAACTCTTCCTCTTTAGCATCCGGAGACACCAACACGAACTTCAGATGGATAGCTGTATAGAATGCCGGCACTCCATCATTTCTGATTCCTTCTGCTTCTACATAGAATTCTTCTACTGTTTTACGCTTTTTCTTCATCATCAACACTGCGTCCACTGAAGCGCAAGATCCTAATGCAGACAGCAACAAGTCCATAGGTGATTGTGCCTTTTTTTGATCTGGATCATACATGTCGATTTCGACCGTGTTACCTTGCGCATTTACAGCCTGATATTCATGATCCGCTCTCATGCGTACCGTTACATTTCTTTTTGCCATTTCTGTTCAGCTTTTTATCCCTAATTATTTTTCTTAGAATTCAGTTCATTTACATGTTCCGGCGATACTGTCCACCCACTTCATAAAGCGCTCTGGTAATCTGCCCGAGAGAGCAATATTTGGTTGCTTCCATTAATTGGGCGAAAATATTTTCATTTCGTAATGATGCCAATTTCAGTATTTCCAATTGTTTTTCGGCATGATTTACATTTGAGCTGTGGAGATTCTGAAGCGTTTTGATCTGTGCCTCTTTCTCTTCCGCTTCTGCCCGGATGACCTCTCCCGGAGTTACAGTCGGTGAGCCATCTGAAGAAAGAAAGGTATTCACACCTATAATAGGATACTCGCCCGAATGCTTGAGCATTTCATAATGGAGACTTTCTTCCTGGATTTTGCCACGCTGGTACATGGTCTCCATTGCACCCAATACTCCCCCACGTTCGGTAATACGGTCAAACTCGGTATATACCGCCTCTTCTACCAGATCGGTCAACTCTTCTATAATAAATGATCCTTGCGTTGGATTTTCATTCTTTGCTAAGCCCAGTTCTTTATTGATAATCAATTGAATAGCCATTGCTCTTCTCACTGAAGCTTCAGTAGGTGTAGTGATCGCTTCATCAAACGCATTGGTATGGAGTGAATTGCAATTATCATAAATCGCGTACAGTGCCTGAAGCGTTGTGCGGATATCGTTAAAGTCTATTTCCTGTGCGTGAAGTGAACGACCGGAAGTTTGAATATGATACTTAAGCATCTGCGACCGTTCGTTGGCACCATACTTCAGTTTCATTGCTTTGGCCCAAATTCTTCTAGCCACCCGCCCGATCACTGCATATTCGGGATCAATTCCGTTGGAGAAAAAGAAACTAAGATTCGGCGCAAATTTGTTGATGTCCATTCCCCGGCTCACATAATATTCTACATAAGTGAACCCATTCGAAAGTGTTAATGCCAGCTGGGTAATTGGATTGGCACCAGCTTCTGCAATGTGATAGCCTGAGATAGAAACCGAGTAAAAATTTCGGATCGCGTGCTCAATGAAGTAAGCTTGCACATCTCCCATGAGCCGGAGACTGAACTCTGTGGAGAAAATACAGGTGTTTTGTGCCTGATCTTCTTTAAGAATATCTGCCTGGACAGTACCACGGACTTTGGCGATGGTATCCGCTTTGATTTTGTGGTATGTCTCCAGTGGCAATACCTGGTCACCACTCACGCCCAGTAGCATCAATCCCAACCCATTATTTCCATCAGGAATCTTGGCATTGTAGGTCGGACGCGAAAGGTTCTTTCCGCTATAAATCGCGTCTATCTTATCATTGACGTCTTTTTCCAGATCATTTTCTTTTATAAAAACCTCACACTGCTGGTCTATAGCCGCATTCATAAAGAAGGCCGTCATTGTGGCAGCAGGACCGTTAATAGTCATTGATACAGAAGTCATTGGATCAACTAGATTAAAGCCCGAATAGAGCTTCTTTGCATCATCTAAGCAACATACATTGACTCCAGAATTTCCAATTTTCCCGTAAATATCAGGTCTATAATCTGGATCTTCTCCATATAAAGTCACTGAATCAAAAGCAGTAGAAAGCCGCTTTGCATCCATGTCCTTTGACACATAATGAAAGCGCTTGTTCGTACGCTCCGGACCACCTTCTCCTGCAAACATCCGGGTAGGATCTTCTCCTTCCCGCTTAAATGGAAATACGCCCGCTGTATAGGGGAATTTGCCCGGAACATTCTCCCGGAGCCCCCACTTCAAGAGATCTCCCCATGCTTCATATTTCGGCAGCGAAACTTTTGGTATCCGTGTTTCAGAAAGTGACCTGGAATAAGTCTTTACCTTAATTTCCTTATCCCGGACCTTAAATATATAATGATCAGCCGTGTATCTTCCCACTTCTTCTTCCCAGTCTTCCAACCACTTTTTATTCTTTGGATCCAGGCTCAGCTCCACTTGAGCATATACCTCCTGAAGTTCTTTGATCAGACGATCTTTATCTTCAACCGCTACGTTTTCAATTGCTTTGATGGACTTTGCTAGGCTATAAAGCTGCTGCGCAATTTCTTTCTGTTCATTCACCCACACATCATAGTTGCGGTTGACTTCCGTGATTTCGGAAAGATATCGTGTGCGGGATGGTGGTATAATATAAATTTTCTCAGAATTACCGGCTGTGAATTCAAAGTCACTTTCGAAACCCTGAAAATCCACGGCTACTTTGGAGACTATTGCCCGGTATAATTGATTCATCCCCGGATCATTGAACTGGGACGCAATTGTGCCATATACAGGAATCTCATCATCATTTATCTCCCAAAGATTATGATTCCGCTTATACTGCTTCTTCACATCCCGAATAGCATCCAAAGCTCCACGCTTGTCAAACTTGTTCAGCGCGATCACATCAGCGAAATCGAGCATGTCAATTTTTTCCAACTGCGAAGCTGCTCCATACTCCGGAGTCATCACATACAAGGATAAATCTGAATGCTCAATGATCTCTGTATCTGACTGGCCTATCCCTGAGGTTTCGAGGATGATCAGGTCAAAGCCAGCCGTTTTTACCGTATCAACTGCATCCTGAACATATTTCGAAAGGGCCAGATTGGATTGCCTTGTAGCCAGAGATCGCATAAATACCCGCGGGTGATGAATGGCATTCATTCGGATTCTATCGCCCAAAAGTGCTCCACCAGTTTTTCGCTTGGAGGGATCCACTGAGATGATCGCCAGTGTTTTATCCTCAAAATCAATCAGAAATCTGCGAACCAGTTCATCGACTAAAGAAGATTTTCCAGCTCCACCTGTCCCCGTTATTCCAAGCACTGGCGTCTGACTGGTTTTACTTGTTTTTCGAACAGTAGTTAAAAGAGCCGTGGAATTTTCGGGGAAGTTTTCAAACGCTGATATAGCTCTGGCGACAAAATTTTTGTGGTTTTTGTCCAAAGTAAATTCTTCAGGAAGTTCATCGCCAATCGGAAAATCACATGCACGGACCAGATCATTAATCATTCCCTGCAATCCCATAGCCCGGCCATCATCAGGGGCATAGATTCTGGTGATCCCATAGTCGTGCAGCTCTTTGATTTCCTCCGAAAGGATGGTTCCACCTCCCCCGCCAAAGATTTTGACATGTCCTGCTCCACGTTCTTTTAGTAGATCATGCATGTATTTAAAAAACTCTACGTGACCGCCTTGGTAGGAGGTAATTGCAATAGCCTGGACATCCTCTTGAATCGCGCAATCGACAATCTCTTGTACTGAACGGTTATGGCCAAGATGGATTACTTCACATCCGGTGGACTGAATGATCCGGCGCATAATATTGATAGCAGCATCATGCCCATCAAAAAGTGAAGCAGCTGTAACTATTCGAATGTGATTTTTGGGTTTGTATATCTCTTGGCTCGCAGTCATGCTGGATTTTAATAAGACTGAACTGGTATAAATTAATAATGAACAAGCTGTTCCTTAGTTAGGCTTTTTCAACTGCGAATATAACAAATTCATTAGTGCCAACCTGACAGGAAACATTGGGGAAGTTTTAGAGTTGACACCAAAATATTATTGCTTTATCCCAAATTAAGGTTTTGATTTATTGGGCTTCTCCTTAGTTTAGCAGCGATTAACGATAGCCCCCATTTTCCATGTCCTCTAAACAGTACGCTTTTTTTGTTTCCATTACTGCCGCTCTGGGCGGTTTTCTTTTCGGATTTGATACAGCAGTTATTTCTGGGGCTGAGCGGGCTATACAGGAAGTATGGAAGCTGAGCGATCTTACCCACGGACTGGCTATAGCAATGGCCCTTTATGGAACTGTGCTCGGGGCGCTTTTTGGCGGTATACCAGCAGACAAATTTGGCAGAAAGAAAAGTTTACTCTGGATTGGAGCCTTGTATCTGATTTCAGCTGTGGGCTCAGGAATGGCACCTGACCCCTATTCCTTCATGTTCTTCCGATTTATAGGCGGATTGGGAGTTGGCGCGTCTTCGGTAGTTGCTCCTATGTACATTTCGGAAATAGCCCCTGCCAAAAACAGAGGATTATTGGTAGCTCTTTATCAATTCAATATCGTTTTTGGAATATTGATGGCTTATCTTTCCAACTACCTTATCGGTACCTCTGGCATTGCCAACGATTGGAGATGGATGCTCGGGGCAGAAGCTCTACCTGCGCTGATCTACTCGTTGATGATTTTCAGGATCCCAGAAAGCCCACGCTGGCTTATAGCCAAATTCAATGATCAGAAGCAAGCCAGAGAAATACTCACCCGAACAGATCCTGATGGTGTGGATGAAGCGATCCGGCTAGCCTTACTTGAAGAGCAGATGATGAAGCAGAAAGGAAGCTTCTCGGCCCTTTTTAGCAAAGCATTTATGTCTACTACTATGCTGGCGATCTTTATTGCATTTTTCAATCAGGTCTCAGGCATCAACGCCATTATTTACTTCGCTCCCAGGGTGTTTGAAATGGCAGGAATTTCCAGTGAATCGGCTTTATTTTCTACTATAGGAATTGGCGTCATCAATCTCTTGGCCACATTTGTTGGACTTTACCTCATCGACCGGATAGGCCGCAAGAAGCTGATGTATATCGGCAGCCTTGGGTACATTATTTCGCTTTCTTTGATGGCTTACAACTTCCTGATCGGTGGCATTGACAATTTCTGGTTACCAATCTTCGTGTTTGCGTTCATCACTTCACATGCAGTTGGCCAAGGTTCTGTTATCTGGGTGTTTATTTCCGAAGTATTTCCAAATGAGTTAAGGGCATACGGGCAATCAATCGGTTGTTTTACACACTGGATCCTGGCTGCTTTGATTGCTAATGTGTTTCCCTATTTTGCCAATCAGTTTGGTCCGGGCTACATCTTTACATTCTTCGCTTTGATGATGGTATGGCAATTACTTTGGGTAAAATTCAAAATGCCAGAGACAAAAGGAAGGTCATTAGAAGAAATTCAACAAGATCTACATCATGCAAACGCATCATAAAGTCGTCATTTTCGGAGAAATGCTCTGGGATTGCCTTCCTTCTGGCCCTGTGCCCGGAGGAGCCCCGATGAATGTTGCTTTAAATCTCCATCAACTTGGACTTGAACCGCATTTAATTTCAGCGGTTGGCAAAGATAAAGACGGTGAAAAATTAGTAAATTTTCTTAACTCGTTTGGGCTTCCAACAGGAATGATCCAGTTGCATCCAACACAGGAAACTTCACGCGTTTTGGTGGATGACTCTGATCCGGAAAACATCAAGTACACGATTATTTCGCCTGTTGCCTGGGATTATATTCAGCACAACCAGCAAATGGATCAGATGCTGGCAAATGCTGACGCATTTGTGTTCGGGACATTGGCTGTTCGAAACGGTGAAAGTTTACAAACACTTCTACAGTTACTTCAGCAAGATATTCTGCGTGTGTTCGATGTTAATCTTCGTCCACCATATGATGATTTTTTGTTGGTGGAGAAACTGTTGGACTATACGGACATCCTCAAAATCAATGATGATGAGCTGAAAGCATTGGCTGATTATTTCAATTTGGATCAGGATATAGAACTTGTATGCTCCTATCTGGTGAAAAACTACGCGCCGCAGCTCATCTGTGTCACGCTGGGCTCAAAAGGAGCTGCACTCTATTTTAACAACAAACTTATTACGCATGCAGGCTACAAAGTAAAAGTAGCAGATACCATTGGTGCAGGAGATGCCTTTCTAAGTGGATTTATCAAATGTTATCTGGAAGGAAAGGCACCGGACCAACTACTTGATTTCGCTTGTAAATTGGGTGCTTTTGTAGCGGGTAAAGAAGGTGGGACACCACGCTACAAGCTTTCTGACATTGAAAATCAGTTTAAGCATTAAGGTCTTTATGAGCCGAAAAGGGTTTATTTCTTTATTTATAATGCAAGGGCTGTATGACTATATTTATAATGCAAGGGCTGTATGACTATCAAGCTATCTCTCAGATTCAAACAAATTTGGATTAACAAAATTATAAACTTTAACCACATAGAAACATAGGTTCTATTGTTTGGGCAGAGTATTGAAATATTCATTTACAAAGGTCTTTGTTCTTCCTTGAAATCCTTCTGGACAAACTCAAGGATTTCGAGAGGGAAGACTGGAACAATTAAAAACTGTTAGAACTCCCATAGCGCATTACAATAGTTTCACATAGGTCAGAATCTTCTATTAATATCTGATTATCAGCTATTCAAACGTTCCGAAGGAACGTCTCTTTGGTTTCACGTCATACTGACTAACAACCAATTGTCCCGATGGGACAACATTTTTACTTGTATTTCTATGGTATTTTTGATTCTAGGCAGATCAATTCGATCCGCTAAAGTCTGTTCAATGATCTAATTGAAGTCCTAAAGGCACAGAAAGATTCCAGGGCCACGCCCCTGGGTTGTAGTGGCAGTGTGAGTCTGGGAACACTGCGACTGAACACTGATCAGTGCGACCTGTGTACTTGGTTCTTGGTTCTCGGCTCTTGGTTCTTCCTTTACCTGCCAAATAATCATTTTAAAAGAAGAGTATAAAGAAATCGTACAGAATATATTTTGCCCAATCTCCTGATTCTTTTAAGAATATTCTAAATACTTTTGAATAGCATTTGGTAATTAAAAATATTACTCTTACTTTTGCACCGTCAATAAGACATAGAACAATTTTTCGTGCCGTGAATTCCTTACTGTCGCTTGTCGGGATATTTACTAGGACCGAATGGCAGGGAAATTAAGGAAAAATCATGGATCAAACACTCAAGTTCTCAGACTTGGGGATTTCTGCGGAAATTCTTAAGTCAGTGGAAGAGATGGGCTATACCCAACCTTCCCCAATTCAAACACAAGCTATTCCTTATGTATTACAGGGTAGAGATGTCATCGGACAGGCTCAAACTGGTACAGGAAAAACAGCAGCATTTGCTATTCCAATCATTGATTTGGTGGATGCAAGTGTAAACAAGCCTCAGGCTATCATCCTTTGTCCTACCCGTGAACTAGCTGTTCAGGTAGAAGGAGAAATCCAAAAACTTGCTAAATATCACAGAGCGATAAATTCAGTAGCTATATACGGTGGTGAATCAATCGACCGTCAGATCAGGGTACTTCGTAAAGGAGTACAGATCGTAGTCGGCACACCGGGTCGTGTACAGGATCACATCAATCGTGGTACTTTAAAGCTGGATACAGTTGGCATCCTTGTATTGGATGAAGCTGATGAAATGCTGGACATGGGCTTCAGAGATGATATCGAGGCAATTCTTCAGGAAATGCCTGAAGAGCGACAGACTGTCTTCTTCTCTGCGACTATGGCCAAGCCAATTATGGACCTGACCAGAAAGTATCAGACAAATCCTGAGATCGTAAAGATTGACAAGAAGGAATTGACTGTTTCTAATATCGAGCAAACGTATTACGAAGTCAAAAATCCATTAAAAATGGAATTGATGGCCCGTCTTATGAACGTTCACAACATCAACTTAAGCGTGGTATTCTGTAATACTAAACGAATGGTGGATGAAGTGACTGAAGGCTTGATTGCTAGAGGAATTGCTGCTGATGCACTTCACGGTGACCTTTCACAGGCACAACGTGACAAAGTAATGGGCAAATTCCGTAAAGGACATTGCAAAGTATTGGTTGCTACAGACGTGGCAGCCAGAGGTATAGACGTAGACAATGTAGAAGCCGTATTCAATTACGATCTTCCATTGGACGAAGAATATTATGTACACAGAATTGGTCGTACAGGCCGTGCCGGCAAGAACGGAAAGGCGATCAACTTTGTAACAGGAAGAAGAGATAGCTTCAAGATGCGGGATTTGGAAAGATACACCAAAGCTACCATCACAAAGATGTCCCCTCCTTCTGCATCAGAACTGATCGAATTGAAGAAAGCTCAGTTCGTAAAAGACGTAACGGAACAAGTACAAAAAGAGGAAGATAACCAAATCTTCGAAGAGACCATCGGTCAGATGCTTGCTGAAGGCCTTACACTGGATCAAGTAGCTGTAGGCCTAATCAAAATCGTGATGGGAGATTCTGTGAAGGAAATGAAAGACCAAAATTTTGGACTGGAATCCTTCGGAGAAAGAAGAAGAGAAGGTGGACGTGAAGGCGGACGAAGTGAGCGTTTCGGAAGAGGCGAGCGCAGCGAACGCGGAGGAAGAAGCGAAAGAGGTGAAAGAGGTGGAGAAAGAAGAAGAGACTTTGGAGGCCGTGATGGTGGTGCTAGAGATGGCGGTTCCAGAGATGGTGGAAGAAGACCAGAAAGAGTTCGCGAAGCCAACATGACCCGTCTATTCTTGAATCTAGGTGCAAAAGACAGAATTCGTCCTAATGATATCGTAGGTGCAATAGCCGGAGAAACAGGCGTACCGGGTCGAAGCATTGGCGGAATAGATATCTATGACAACTTCTCCTTTGTGGATGTACCTTCTAAAGATGCGAATCAGGTCATCCAAGGAATGAAAAACAACACCATCAAAGGCAAAAGCGTCAACATGGAAATTTCTAAAGGTTAATAGGTTAAAAGGTTTATTTGGTATTAAGGCACATTTCCCCGGGAAATGTGCTTTTTTTGTGCCTTAGATTTTAAGTCAATGCAACTGTTTTTTCAAGAGAACATCACTCCTCCCCTTATTACGCTGGACCCCAATGAGTCCAAACACCTTTGTCGGGTGCTGCGCAAAAAATCCGGAGATCCTGTCCACGTCACCAATGGCGAAGGGATTCTCTTTGAATGCGTAATTCTTGAAGCAGATCCTAAGAAAACAACTTTAAAAATTCTCTATTCCAAGGAGGTTCAAGCAGATGACTTTCATATTCATCTGGCAATCGCGCCTACCAAAAGCCCGGACCGTATGGAATGGATGGTGGAGAAAATCACCGAAATGGGTTTTCATGAACTTACACTTTTGGAAACCATTAATTCGGAAAGAAGCTATTTGAAAACAGACCGATTGGAGAAGAAAATTATTTCAGCTTGCAAGCAAAGTCTTAAATACCGGATCCCTGCACTACATCCGATTACTAAATTGGACCAAATCCTGGAATCCTCCGCCTATTCTGATTACCAAAAGTTTATCGCCTATGTAGATGACAAACATGATCATCACTTAGTTGATGTAGCCAAAACCAAAGGAAACTATTTAATTTTGATTGGTCCTGAAGGTGATTTTGATCCTGTGGAAATTCAAAAAGCATTAACTTGTGGTTTCAAACCTGTATCACTTGGGAGAGAAAGATTGCGTACTGAAACTGCCGGACTTGCAGCAGTTCAGATGCTTCAAACACTAAATCGATAAAATATTCGTTTTTTTCACATGCAATGAATTTACTTGTTGAAGAAAGTATTGCATTTTCATTAATTTAGAGTCAAATCCAATTTTTACCGTGCCGTACAAAGAGCGAGAAATAGAGAAAAAATATTATTCCATTGGAGAAGTAGCACAGATGTTTAAAGTAGCTCCTTCATTAATCCGATATTGGGAAGGTGAGTTTGATATTATCCGTCCAAAAAAGGATAGAAAGGGCAACAGACGCTACACCAAAGTGGATATTCAAAAGATCAGGTACATTTATCACTTGGTCAAAGAAAAGGGATATACACTGCAAGGGGCCCAAGAAGTAATAAAGGCAGGCAAAGAGCAAGGCTTCGACAAAACCCAAGCAGTTCAAAAACTTCAGGAGATCAAAGATTTTTTGATTAATATCCGGGATGAATTCAACTCAAAGTCCCAACAATGAAGACCTTAGATACTATTTAGCATTAACGCAAGCTCCTAAGATTGGTCCCGGGATTTTTAAGGCAATTGTCGCATACGCGGGTTCCGCTTCGTACTTCTTTAAACACCCCAAAGGAAAAGTAGCCAAAATCCCGAAAGTCGGACCTAAACTTTTGGCGATAAGAAACCAGGAATCAGAACTTCTAAAGAAGGCTGATGCCCTTATTGCTACTTGTGAAAAGAATGGCTATACCCTATTAACTTCATTGCACGAAGATTTTCCTCAGCGGTTCAAGCAGCAAGAAGACAGTCCGACACTAATTTTTGCCCGGGGAAAAAGCAATCTAAACTTTGACCGTTCGATTGGAATAGTAGGCACCAGAAGTGCAACAAATTACGGTAAGTCCACTACCCGAAAAATAATTGAAGACCTGGCAATATATCAACCAGCCATCATCTCCGGACTTGCCTATGGGATAGACATAGAAGCACACCGGACGGCTTTACAAACAGGGCTCTCTACAATTGCGGTGATGGGCTCACCTATCAGTCAAATATATCCTGCAGTTCATAAGAATACTGCAGAAGCAATCATGGAGAATGGCTGTGTAATCAGCGAATATCCTCCAGAGGGAAAAATGAATCCTGGAAATTTTCCCGCCAGAAACAGGATCATTGCCAGCCTCTCAGATGCATTAATTGTAGTAGAAGCCGCCGAAAAAGGAGGCGCTTTAATCACTGCAGAAATCGCATATAGTTACGATAAAGATGTATTTGCTGTACCCGGAAATCTACAGTCACAATACAGTGAAGGCTGTAATTTCCTGATCAGGAAATTGAAGGCGAATATCTATACGGGCCCTTCGGATGTAGCTGATGCACTCCATTGGAATAAACCAGGAGATATTTCAAGCAAGAAAACTCCATTGGATTTATCGGGTCGAAATGAAGCTGAATGTAGAATCCTAAATCTACTGATGGAAAATGGAGAATTAGAAATAGATTACTTAAGTATGGCCACCGACATTCCACTGGGCTCACTTGCGTCGATATTGTTGTCGATGGAATTTGAAGGAATTCTGAAATCTTTACCCGGTAAAAAGTATAAATTGCTACTTTAAAACGCCAGTTGGAAGGTTGGAAAGTGGTAAAGGGTTTTTAGAACTGATATATCGTCAATAGCCATTTTATTGAACCTCAACCTTGCTTTTCTTGTGATTGCCCTAATATCGTAAAAGAGTTCTGCTCATTCTAGAGTCGGGTACTGCCAAGCCTTTGGCTTTCTGTTCAATTTTAACGCCATTTGGCGTTATATCAGGCAGGTTTCAAATACACTACTTTACAAACAGTTAACACTCCCACAGTTTTCTGAAGCACAACAGAACCTCCTCTTGATACTACTTGACACTAGATACATGTCAGTTGTCTCTTGTTTCCTTGACCTTGCCTACCAATCATACTTGATACTTCCTACTTGATACCTGATACCTTTTACTAATGCACTTCTCCCATCATCCGGCGGATCACCGGTTTAAGTATTAGAAGCAAAGCAGCTGAACCAAACACGGTATAGACAATCATTAAATATTGGTCAGGCATCTGGGCCAAAGCCTCTTCCGTACCCCCGCTCGCTTCACCGGCAATTAATCCTGCAATTAGATTTCCTAGCGCAACAGAAAGGAACCAGATTCCCATCATTTGCCCGCCATATCCTTTGGGTGCCAGTTTGGTCACTAAACTTAAGCCAACTGGAGAAAGGCTCAGTTCACCGAAGGTATGGAGCATGTAAGTGATTAGTAGCCAGGTGGGAGCTGCTAGATTTCCTGCAGCGGCAATTTTGGTAGCGAAGAACATGACAAAGAAACCCAGTCCCAAAAACAGAAGTCCCATGGTAAATTTGAGAGGAGAACTTGGTTCTAAATTTCTTCTGCCCAACCAAATCCAGATCGCACCAAATACCGGTGCAAATAAGATGATGAAAAGAGAATTTACCGATTGAAAATAACTGGTTGGAATTTCCCAGCCCAGAATAGTCCGGTCTGTAAAACGTTCTGCAAATAAATTTAACGTGGAACCGGCCTGTTCAAACCCTGACCAAAACATGGATGAGAATAAAAACAGAATAGCAATTACACCAACCTTTTTCCGGTCAGCTGTATTTAATCCTCCAAATGCGATCACATACCCCAAATAACCAAAAGCAACCAAAGCTATAATTGTTCCTGAAGCACTTGCTATGGCTGATACATTGATCGGGATTACACCCATAAACAAAATACCTACGATGGCAGCTAATCCGATTCCTATTGAAGTTACTATTTTTTGAAGTTTTTGCTGATTTGAAACCTCTTCTGGTGTGACCATTACCGGCGTGTCGCCGTGACCATCCAGTAAATTGGAAGTTAATTTATACTGGATCAACCCGAAGACCATTCCCAACCCAGCGAGTCCAAAACCCAAATGCATGTCATAGGTTGCCAGTGTTCCGCAAGCTATCGGAGCAATAAAGCCACCAATATTGATCCCCATGTAAAAAATCGAAAAGCCCGCATCTCTTTTGGTGCTGCCCTGTGGATATAACTGACCTACTATCGAACTGATGTTAGGCTTGAGCAAACCAGTTCCTAATACAATCAGGATTAATCCGAGAAAAAATGAACTGGTATCCAGAAAAGTCAATGCTGGCTTGATACGATGATCTCCGGAGATCAGCGCTATTATTCCTGGTATGGCCATCGTAAAATGGCCAATGGCAATAATAATTCCCCCGTACCATACAGACCTCTTCAGCCCGAACAATCGATCAGCCAACCACCCTCCCGGCAGTGCCAATAAATATACCCCCATGGTATATAATCCGTAGATAGCCCCTGAAGTCTGATCATCGAAGCCCATTCCCCCTTCTGCCACAGCCATGGTCATAAATAAGATGAGCAACGCGCGCATTCCGTAGTAGCTAAACCGCTCCCACATTTCAGTAAAAAATAGGGTCATTAACCCTTTTGGGTGACCAAAAACTGTTGGTCCATCAAATTCATCTACAAGTTGTTTTTCCAAGAATTACGTATTTGGGTGAGTATAATTTCACAATAATAGCCCTTTTTCTGACTTGTTTCAAAAGATTATCCTATTGAAATCCCACAGTTAGGAGGCGATACTCATTAATTCGTTTAAGATCAATGTAATCTACTTGTCTACTGATTGGGCATCAGAACATAATTCTGTTTTAGCAATGCAACCGATTGTATTTGAAAATAAAGCACTTTTTATTTGTTTATAAATATCAACTTTAAGTAGATTTGCCCTAACAATTTCAGATTGTAAACCCAAATATTCTTATGAAGGATCAAGCTCTGTCAACCCAGAACCCACCCCTAGCTTTTCTGGATACTATAGACTCTAGAAACGTACATTTTAATCTCCCACCAGCTGCATTGATAGAACATGCCCTTTACCGAAAAGAAGGTAAATTGACATCTACTGGTGCATTAATGGTAGACACAGGTGAATTTACAGGGAGGTCGCCGAAAGACCGCTACATAGTCACTGATGACACTACAAGAGACAGTGTGTGGTGGGGTGATATCAATATCCCATTTGAGTCAGCAAAATTTGACAAACTACTTGAAAGGCTTACAGATAGTTTAAAAGAGAGCGAGCTATTTGTTAGAGATGTGTATGCAGGGGCTGATCCAAGGTATAAGTTGAAGATAAGAGTAATCAACACCTATGCTTGGCATAATCTCTTTTGCCACAATATGTTCTTGAGGTTATCTCCAGAAGAGTTGGCGTCTTTTGAACATGAGTTCACGATTATCTGTGCTCCGGAATTTAAAGCTGATCCAGAATTAGACGGAACAAAAAATTCAAATTTTACCATCATCAATTTTTCCCAGCGAATCATCCTCATTGGGGGAACCGGCTATGCCGGAGAAATAAAAAAAGGCATTTTCTCCGTTCTCAATTTCCTCCTTCCCCATCAAGAAAATGTATTGTCTATGCATTGCTCTGCCAATGTAGGTAAAGATGGAAGCGCTGCTATTTTCTTTGGATTGTCCGGTACCGGCAAAACAACATTATCTGCTGATCCTTCAAGAAACATAGTTGGGGATGATGAACACGGTTGGACTGATTCAGGAATTTTCAACTTCGAAGGCGGTTGTTATGCTAAGGTAATAGGATTGCAGCAGGACAAAGAGCCAGAGATATTTGATGCAATCCGGTTTGGAGCAATCTTAGAAAACACCAGGTTCAAGCCTTGCACCAGAGAAGTGGATTATAACAATAATTCTGTCACAGAGAATACCCGTACAGCCTATCCAATCAACTTCATAGCCAATGCTGCCAATCCTTCTATATCAGGAATACCAAGTAATATATTTTTCCTGACAGCAGACGCTTTTGGAGTGATTCCCCCTATTTCAAGGTTGACTAAGGATCAAGCGATGTATCATTTTATTTCAGGATATACTGCTAAGGTCGCCGGAACAGAAATGGGGATTACAGAGCCTAAATTAACATTTTCGGCATGTTTTGGAGCCGCTTTTTTGCCGCTTCATCCCACAAAATATGCAGAACTTTTGGGTGAGAAAATGGAGAAATATAACACTCAGGTTTGGCTGATCAACACCGGATGGACAGGAGGCCCATATGGTGTAGGCTCAAGAATAAAGCTGAAATACACCAGAGCAATGATTGCAGCTGTGCTTGAAGGTAAACTGAACGGAATTACCTTTATCAAAAATAAAATCTTTGGTTTTGAGGTTCCCCAATCATGTCCAAATGTACCATCTGAAATTTTATATCCACGGAAGACTTGGGAAGATGGAAAAGCATATGATAACCAGGAAAAAGCTTTGGCCAGTGCATTTCAGAAAAACTTTGAGGCATACAAAGCTGGTGCCTCCCAGGACATCCTACTTGGAGGCCCCCTAATTTAATTGATCAGTTTATTCTTAAATCTGGTAGCTTCAACCTGCCGAGGTTGTACGTATTTTTGCCCCAAAAGATTACTTCACTTCAATGACTGTGAAGTAATCTTTTATGCGTCTGTTTAATTTGGAATAATCCACATCGTATCACTTACCAAGTAAGCTTCGCTTGCTTGTGGGGCCACCGCACTTAGCAAATCTTAGGACAATAACTGCCTTCTCACAACTTTGGGACGTTGAAATTTGATTTTCATCTCAGATAGAACAGGATTTGCCTTTACTATGTCCTGTAAACAGATCTGGCATTTTTACCTGATTTTTATATCCATTCGGCATTTCACAACTGAAATTCTAACCTGCTTGGATAGCGATTGACAAAATATTATTTTTCGATCAATCAAAATATCACAACTATATAACCATTAAAGCCATATTAGCTAGTTATTTAATAACTAACTGTATTGAATAAATACAATCATATCGATTAGTATAACATATTAGAACGATCCAATAAACGGATGGTCTGTAAACATATCTTAACACAGCCAGCAGACAGAATTATGAGAGAATGTATGAACAATTATACATATAATTAGAACATTCGAATGTTTAAACATTAGTATTTTATATAAAATATTTTCTTCTTATTTTCAGAGTTTGCGTATATATACGTATATTACATTAGTAAATATTTTAAAAATTTACATTTACTTTGCGTAACCATTTAAAATCAACGTACATATGATGACAAAGAAAAACAGTAATTCATTGAGCCCCTAGCTTATCATAATCACGCCATTAAACTCCTACAATTATTATATGTTTGTATATTTCATGAGGTGGTTTTATAAAATACAGAAACGATAACCCAATAAAGAATATGGGTATAAATAATTGATTTACAGTAATACAAATTTACTATGACTAAGAGTTATTTCTAAGAAAAAAAGGAAATATCCAAATCGAAAAATGCACTCAATTTACATAGCATCAGCCTAATGTATAAGTTTAGCTATGTATTAATCAAGGAAACAAAGAATACTATTAACCCAAATATTTTAAAAGAAAATGATCAGAAAAATTTATGGAGCCTATACAATTTATTGTTTGGCTTTAAGCAGCTTCATTCCTCATATACAAGCCCAAACAGGAATAAACACTAAAACTCCGGATCAAAATACAGTGTTGGATATTGTAAGCACCACAAAAGGGGTACTGATCCCAAGGCTTAATCTTGCGGAGGCCACTGTGCTAAAGAATAATTCTCCCGCTAATGGTATGTTGATCTATAATACCGATAATGATTGTATACAGATTTTCGTTGGGGATGAATTTAGATGCCTGACCTCCGAAGAGCAAGTAGATAAAACCATAGATGCATGGCATGATAATGCGACAAATTCACACGTAGAGCTTGCTACCACTTCCGGTGGAAACAGCCGGACGGCCGGAACAGAAGTGGTATTAAAAGATGATGGAAAAGTCGGAATTGGGACTACTGATCCACTAACTACTCTTGAAATCAGGGCAAACAAAGCAAATGGGAACCTGATTGCGGATGATGTGGCACCCAAAGATGGACTACTTGTCCCAAGGGTTAAAAGATTGACTACAGACGGGATGGAAAATGGGCAACTTGTATATTTATCAGAAGGTTATAGTGAGGGTAATAGCATGTTTAAAGAAGGTTTTTATCACTGGAGGACTGATCATTGGAAAGCCAATGAACCTTCCAGCAAATTAGATCTCGAAGGCGGGGGCAGTTTACTGATATTAGATGGAGAGATCCAGGTTGCCCAGGAAGTAACTGTATTAATGACTGCAGATCATAGTATCACTGGGACCAGTACCACGATCCCAATTAAAAACCTGAACAATGAACAGATAGACAACAAGAATGCTTTCACCGGGAATAGTTTTGGCAACAGTTTTATCCCAGAAGCCACCGGAATCTACCAAGTGTTGATCAATGTCCTAGTTTCCAACACTTCAGATGGTAAACACTCCCCTGTCGTTGGAATTGTGAATGATTCAAACGGTAAATGGGTTGCCCGGATTAACCCCCAACTGACCAATGGAGGCAAAGCTACCATGACTTTAATCACTGCCATCGAACTGATTGGAAACCAATCATACAGTTTTAGGTTAAGCAGTGGGGTTCCGTTTACTATATTTTGGGAAAGTAAAGGAAGCACCGGAGAGGGACCGGTCTCGTTCTTCTCCATCAAACGGCTTAAGTAAATCTATTAAAAGCTATAAATACAGCTAACACAGTCTTTTTAATCGATACCACATAAGGACACATATTGAAATAAAAAATAATTGACACACTAAAATAATTAAGTATAAACGAATTATTATAAAAAATAATACTATATTCTTATTGAGAATAGCGATATCAGGTTTCTGGATTGAATAGATTATGATTCGCCTATTAAATATTATTGTAAAAACAAAGTAATTATACATGCAATGATACGCATAAATAGAATATTATTTATTTTATTAAGTGTGGTAATACTATTTTTTCCTAAAAAAGCATTTACGCAAACAGGAATTAATACCACCAGTCCTGATATAAATGCAGCTTTGGATGTAGTAAGTTCTACTAAAGGAGTATTGATTCCCAGACTTTCAGCAATTGAAGTGACTGCATTGGAAGCAAATAATCCAGCTGAGGGAATGCTTCTTTTTAACAAAGATCTAAATTGTATTCAACTCTTTACTTCAGGGGTTTTTCAATGTTTATTAAGCAACTCAAAAGCAGATACAAGTATAGATAGCTGGCTGGATGACCCGGACAATACCATGGTGAAATTAGCAAGTAAGAGTGCAGGGGAACCACGGGAATTAAATTCGGAGGTAGTTATTAAAGATGATGGAAAAGTAGGAGTTGGAACCACAGCCCCACTTGTATCTCTGGATGTACGGGAGCCTAATCCTGACAGCCCTTCTCCGGGTGCAGGAATAGCAATTCCCCAGGTCAATAATCTCCCTGCGTCCGGAACCAGAGCCGGCCAGGTTATTTACCTTACTACGGACAATAAATATTATTTTTATGATGGGACTTCCTGGCGCTGCCTGAACTGTGAAGCTTACTTTGGGGACATTAAGCAAAGCTTAAGAGCAATTGACCACAATGGGTGGATCAAACTAGATGGAAGAAATATCAGTACGCTTACGGCTTCCCAACAGTCAAAGGCTATGGAACTTGGATATTCGGCCTCTTTACCCAATGCAACTTATGCATATTTGGTACAAAATACTTCTCCATTGGGAAGTATATCCGGGACTAATATGAAGATCATAAACCGGTCAAATTTGCCGAATTTCACATTAAGTGCTTCCGGTAATACCTCTGTAAACGGTAACCATACCCATTCTTATAAGGATAAGGGTAATACATCATTCGACGCATCAATTCTGACTTCATTATCCCCTGTTGCTGACGATACCGAGGGGACATACAACACGGGGTCATCCGGCCAGCACTCCCACACCGTGACCACAATCACAGAGGCATTAAATGGAGGAGTGTTCCAGGAAGGATTGGATATTACCCCAAGGAGTCTCAGCGTAAATACCTTTGTGTATTTGGGATATTGATTCTTGGTTATTCTCCAGCTGAACGCAGCAGGAAAATTATAGCACATTGCGCGGAAAAGAAAGAGGGAAGGCGATAAATATGCATTCCCTCTTTCTTTTCTATTAAAATCCAAACAGGTTGATCAACTCTATAGATTGCCGAATTTGCCGGATTGAAATTCCATAATAGCCTGTTGAATCTGTTCTTCTGTATTCATCACAAACGGTCCATAATGGGCAACAGGTTCTTTGAGCGGTTGACCACTCATTACCAACACAATCGTGTTTTCTTTTGTCGCTTCCAGTTCAAATGTATCTCCACTTTCATTGACAAACATTGCGAAAGAATCTTTGTTCAATTGACGGTCATCATTTACTTTAACGGCACCTTCAATAACCAGAATTGCCGTATTAAAATCTGTAGGAAACTTAAATTCTCCCTTTCCCTCTTTGTTAAAATAGGCATTGTACAGGTTCATCGGAGAAAAGGTAGTCCCCTTTCCTTTCTGGCCCAGGTACTCACCGGCTATGACGTCTACATGCCCGCCATTATTAGCAAGTGCCACTTTTGTCATGTCATTTTTCCGCAGGTCTTGGTATTTTGGAGGTGTTTCTTTGTCCTTAGCAGGTAGATTAACCCACATTTGGACCATTTGAAACAAGCCGCCCGCCTTGGAAAATTCTTTCTCATGGTACTCTTGGTGCAATAGCCCCGCACCTGCAGTCATCCATTGGACGTCGCCCTCACCTATTACACCATGGTTACCCCGGCTATCCTTATGTTCGATCTGACCTTTGTAAGCCAGGGTTACTGTTTCAAAACCTTTGTGGGGGTGAGCCCCTACTCCCCTGGGAATTTCTCTGGGAGAGAATTCCTTGTCAGGATTGTATCCTACCGCAAAAAAAGGATCCATCCTTTCTCTGGATATTTCACCTCTACCTACAAATGAAGTGGTGTAAAACGCATCCCCTACCCACATAAAATTTTCCGGGGTAAGGACTTTTTCTATTTGTCTGTTTTCCATATTCATACTTCTTTTACAAATTAATAATTTATTATCCGGGGATTAAGTCCTGGACTGCAGATTGGATTGTGGGGTATTTAAAGCTATAGCCAGAATCCATTATCTTTTTTGCAATTAACCGTTGCCCTTCAAAAGGTTCAATTTTGTAGTCAGTCCCGGCCAGTTGATTTGCAATCGCTTTAAAGACATCCTGCAAGGTGATAGGTTCAGGAGCCACCGCATTATAAACCCCATGCAACTGGTGTGTAAGTGCATGTGCAAAGATGCCTGCCATATCATCCACATGGTTCCACGGATAGGAACTTAAAACTTCCTGATCTGCACGGTCTGGCTTCGCCGCTATTTTGTCTTTAAAAACCGGAAATATTCCACCGTCATTCCCCATCACAATAGGCACCCTGATCTTTGCTACATGTTCGGCCACATCTTCCGATTTGAACAAGTCTGCAGCTTTTTCCCAATCCTCAGAAAGATCGGCACCAAAGCCTGTCCCTTTGTTGCCCCGCTCATCAATCTCCAGTAGGTTGTCATTAAAAGCATAGTAACCAATAGCCGACGCAGAGATAAAGCTCTTTAGTTTTTGGCCTCTTTCTTTCAGCTTTTTCCGCAACAAATTTGCGGCACCTATCCTGCTCTGGTAAACGGTATTCATCCGCTCCTCGGTAAATGGCGTACCATCGTTAAACTTTGATCCTGACAAATGGACAATATATTGCACATCATCTAAGGCATTTTCATCAAGTAGATCTCTTGCTATATCCCACCTATACTCATTCTCTTGAGTTGGACTTCTTGTAAGAAATTTTACTACGTAATTCTCTTCCAGAATGGGATGTAAATGTCTCGCAATAAAACTATTTGCTCCCGTTATCAATACTATTTCTTTTTCTTCTTTCATAAATTTTATTTACTGTATATTTTCTTAATAATTCTAATATATATAAAAAATTCAATAACTTGGGGATAAGTTACTTTCAGGTAACTAGTAACTAAAAGTAAAATCACTGAATGTTAAAGAAACCACTCACTGACCCTCCTGCTTGTGCAAGTAACATCCTGGCAATGCTGGACACACTAGATGTACTAGGAGGGAAATGGAAATTATTAATCATACATTATCTGATGATACGTCCAAATGAACTAAATACATTTAATAAAATCAAAAATGATATAGGAGGAATTTCCGCAAAAATGCTTTCTCAGGAATTAAAGGCTTTAGAAACAAACAGAATAATAATCCGCAAAGAATTGGATACCAGACCAATTACCGTTCAGTATTCTCTTTCAGGATATGGAAATTCGGTAAATGAAGTCATCCGGGTGTTGGTAAACTGGGGGCAGAATCACCGCCAAAAATTATTTGAATTACCTGATAATTAACAGTATTCTTTTATCTCATCCCCCTCCGGCACATTGCATTATATTCAATTCGCAAATTTTCGGTAAAGAGAACTCTATTTTTCAATTAATGTTGCTGGGGTCTGCCCAAAAGGTATAGACGCCCTAAGGCTTTATGGCACATATACTCAAAGTATATTTCTAAGCATTGAGATTTCCTGGCAGACAGCAACCTCATAATTTTTGCAATACTAAGAGCAATGATCACTGCCATAACAACTCCGCATCAAAAGCTCTACTTCTTTTAATTCCCAATGAAATAATTTTTACTTTTGCGTAGATATGCGTATATATGAATGTTTGAAAACACACATTCAATAAGGCCTAAAAAGAACCTGAAATTACCCATCTGTAATTTTAGTTGTACACCAACCAAAAATGATTGCATTTTCAAGCCTGATTCAGTGTATGTTGACAAAAGCACCAGCATTTAAAACCAAAAAGTCTTTTAGATAATGATATTCAAAGATGTTGTTTCAATATTCCTTGTGAGCCTGCTGCCAATCAGTACTGTCCTCCATGCTCAAACAGGAATAAACACCACTAACCCTGATCCAAATGCTGTCTTGGATATTACAAGTACTGTCAAAGGAGTTTTGATCCCAAGGCTAACCGGTTCACAGGTAAGTACTCTGGCCGGAAATTCTCCTGTGGAAGGTATGCTTGTCTATAATAGTGACGAAGATTGTGTCCAACTTTTTGTCAGCGGAGCATTCCAGTGCTTGACAACCGCTTTAGAAGCGGATGGGACCAAGGATGCTTGGGTAGATGATCCTGCCAGTACCTCAGTCAAATTGGGCAGTACAAGTACAGGGGCTACCCGACCAGCAAATTCTGAAGTTGTAATTAATGATTCCGGTAATGTCGGGGTGGGCACTGCTACTCCCCAAAGAAAACTCCATGTAGTTGGTGGGACCCAATTGTCCGGAGAACTTAATGTGGGCGGAAATGCAAATACAGCCGGCAGTTCCGGTAGCGCAGGTCAGGTTCTTACCTCTAAGGGTGCTTCTGCTGCTCCTGAATGGAAATCTGTAGGCACGATAAGCGGGACAATTGCTTCAGCAAGTTATATCCAAGGCACAGGAGCGCTGAATATTGCATCAGGTGTTACTGCTGATGTACCCGGGGTTACTTTTACACACACTGTGCCAGCAGGCTCTTCACAGACTCTCCTGTTTACTATTGTCGGATATGCCAAAAGAACAACTACAGTAATTGGAGAGTCCACACAGGGAGCATTTTCGTTGATCCAGGGAACAACCAAAATCAGTTCTGCCTATGCTACATCCATAGATGGTGGTGTACTTGATAACTTACCTGTACCGGCCACCCTATTAAGAGCTGTTACGTTGTCTCCGGGAACTTATACATTTAAAGTACAATACAGCGCATGGTACGGAGCTGTAACTGTAAATAATAATCCAAATTCAAACACTGCTCCAAATTCGGCTTATGCAGGTGCTACTTCTGCAGATACCGAAGCCATGCTGACCAAAATGCAGGTTTTGGTTTACAACAATTAATGTTCCGCCAACAGTCAGATTACAGGGCCGGGGATTATCTATTGCCAAATTCCAGCGTCCCTATCTATTTATAATCAAAATCATCAGAGATCCGGGGTTCACCCTCAGTAGGAACGACCCCTTAATCTCTTTCAATAGAAACTTGGACCAAGTTTACCAATCTATTTTTTCCTTGTTTATTCCCCAACTTTTATTGAATTATTAATAATCAAACCTATCATCAATTCAAATATTGTATTCCAAAAGAAATACAATTCTATAAACTCAAGTATTCCAGCTTACTGTCCAGTTTATACATCTACAAAGAAAATTTATCTTTTTCTGTACAGCACCAAATAGAATTTGATACCGGTTATTTTATTTTTTTTAAATATTCGTTGAATTCAGTAATTATCAAACCTGCGTATATATACGTATGCATTTACTTTTAATTGCATAAAAAAAAACATTAATATAGCGTTCCGTAAAATTCATGTAAAATGCGCAACCCTATAAAAAATATTTTAATTTTTTCTTTCATTGGTTTACTTTCAATACACCAGTCCTTATTTTCCCAAACAGGAATTAATACTACCAGCCCAAGTCCGAATTCTGTCTTGGATGTGGCAAGTTCTACTAAAGGTGTGTTGATTCCAAGGTTGGCCGATTCTGATGTGGCTTCATTGGCGGCTAATAATCCTGAGGAAGGGATGATTGTCTATAATACCAGCCAGGAATGTATACAAATCTATATCAATGGATCATTCAAGTGCCTGTTGACCTCCTCCCAAGCAGATGCAACCAAGGATGCCTGGATCGATGATCCTACCAATACATCGGTCAAAGTGGGCAGTACAAGTACCGGGTCTCCCCGATCACCAAGTACTGAAGTGGTAATTAAAGATTCCGGCAATGTCGGTGTGGGCACATCTACTCCCCAAAAAAACCTCCATGTAGTGGGTGGGACACAATTGTCCGGCGAACTTAATGTGGGCGGAAATGCAAATACAGCAGGCAGTCCCGGCACATCAAATCAGGTACTTACCTCCAATGGAGCTAATGCAGCTCCAGAATGGAAATCTTTATCTGTAGTATCTGGGACAATATCCGCCGCTATTTATGTACAGGGAACCACACCTGCAACTGTTAATCAAGGATCTACAGTAAATGTCCCTGGTGTCACATACACTTATACAGTTCCGGCGGGAAAGACACAGACTTTATTATTTACAATAGTTGGCTATTCAGGAAGTACGTATTCTGACTCGCGTAATTCTGGACAGGGTGTGTTTTCACTTCTGCAGACTAGAAATGGTGTGACGACTAAAATATCGTCTGCGTATGCATCTGTATCTGATAATAATAATTTAATCAATGTTCCCGTCCCGGCGACAATATTAAAATCTGTCACATTGAATTCCGGAACTTATACCTTTAGAGTCCAATATAAAGCTTGGGTCAAAAATCAGGTAGTCAATAGAGATGCTTCAGCATTTGATGGTTTTGATGGAGACACCGAATCCATGCTGACCAAGATGCAAATTTTAGTATACAATAATTAAGGAACAGTCTATACCCGATTTGTTATTCTGTTTGGGGATTTAATCCTGCAATAGTTTCTCGTGGCTATATCCTGCCGCTAAACAAAGTTTTTTTTATACTAATTCATCCGGATCGATCGGATCGTCGCCCTCAATTAGGCTTGCGTATAAATGCGCAGTAATTGATAATTATTATTAAATATAATAATACTAACATTGTAAACTAAAAAGCATCCAATTAATATGTCACTATTTAAAAATCAATCTCTTTTGGTTTTAATGGGAATACTATTACTAAACTGCCCAATAGTAGCTCAAACAGGAATAAATACAGTTAATCCCGATCCAAACTCTGTGTTAGATGTGTTTAGTACCAGTAAAGGCGTACTAATCCCCCGATTGACGAATGGACAAGTAAGTAATCTTGAAAGTTCAATTCCTTCCAAAGGCATGTTGGTCTATAATGTCGACAAGAATTGTATACAACTATTTTCAGGATCCATATTTGAATGCACTGATTTCACAATTGATTCTTGGAAAGACAATAATACCAATGCCAGAGTAGAAGTAGCCTATCAATCAGATGGTACTTCAGCCAGAACAGCAGGAACAGAAGTAGTGATAAAAGATGATGGAAAAGTTGGGATTGGTACATCTATACCTCAGAGGAAACTCCACGTAGTTGGTGGCACTCAACTAACGGGAGAACTTAATGTAGGTGGAAGCGCTACTACAGGGGGTAGTTCTGGAACTACCGGACAGATACTTACATCCAAGGGAGCTGGTATAGCCCCTGAATGGAAAGCATTATCTACAGTATCAGGGACGATTGCCTCAGCCAATTACATACAAGGAACCACTGCATTAACAATAAATTCTGGTAATACAGCAGATGTACCCGGTGTCACGTTCACGTACAATGTACCGGCTGGAAAAACACAGACTTTATTGTTTACCATAGTGGGCTATACAGTCAGGACAGCTGTTGTTGGGGGTCAATCTGGCCAGGGTGTGTTTGCACTTATGCAGACTGTGGGCGGTGTCACTAGCAAAGTTTCCTCAGCCTACGCCTCTGTAGGTGATATTGGGGATCTAGCCAATGTGCCCATTCCGGCCACACTATTAAAATCTGTTACGTTAAATCCCGGAACTTATACATTTAAAGTTCAATATAAGGCTTGGAGCGACAATCAAATCGTAAATTTCAATCCATCAGGATCAGGCTACGTAGGATACGATGGAGACACAGAATCCATGCTGACCAAGATGCAAATTTTGGTATACAATAATTAAGGAACAGTCTATACCCGATTTGTTATTCTGTTTGGGGATTTAATCCTGCAATAGTTTCTCGTTGCTATATCCTGCCGCTAAACAAAGTTTTTTTTATACTAATTCATCCGGATCGATCGGATCGTCGCCCTCAATTAGGCTTGCGTATAAATGCGCAGTAATTGATAATTATTATTAAATATAATAATACTAACATTGTAAACTAAAAAGCATCCAATTAATATGTCAGTATTTAAAAATCAATCTCTTTTGGTTTTAATGGGAATACTATTACTAAACTGCCCAATAGTTGCTCAAACAGGAATAAATACAGTTAATCCCGATCCAAACTCTGTGTTAGATGTGTTTAGTACCAGTAAAGGCGTACTAATCCCCCGATTGACGAGTGGACAAGTAAGTAATCTTGAAAGTTCAATTCCTTCCAAAGGCATGTTAGTCTATAATGTTGACAAGAATTGTGTTCAACTATACCGGCAAACCAACAAGACCGGGCAACAGCTTTAGGTTTTTCAGAGAATTTACCTAACTCCACCAATCGGATATTAAAGAAAAAAGAAGCCTTGGGTTCTACAGGGGGCTCAAATACGGTGGTGCTTACACAAAGTAACTTGCCTGATGTTTCTTTTACGGGCACTGCTAATTCTGCCGGGGACCACAACCACTCATTTGGAGACAGAGGTAGTGGGTCGATCTCAAACCGAAGTCTTGATGCAGGATCTTTAAACATTGCCAGAGAATCTGAGCTTTCCAATGTAACCAATAATGGAGGTGAACATGCACATTCAGTTACCGTAAGTTCGGGTGGTAGCGGAACTGCAATTACAGTCGAAACCCCTTATTTAAGTGTGAACACATTTATTTATTTAGGACTTTAAATGACACAACTCATATTTATTAAAGTTCTATGAATTTCTCTGATAACCATAAAAAATCACTTTGAATATATCAAGTACAACAGGAAGCTGAAAATTGCCAATAACTACTGGGGTGATAAAGTACTATGATAAAAGAGTGCTCAACAAACTATTCAGAACCATTTTTTCCTTTTAAAATAAATGTAGGGAAGAATAACAGATAGTAGCATCGCCACCATCGTCAAAGGATACCCATACGACCAGTTCAGTTCTGGCATATTTACAAAGTTCATCCCGTAAATCCCGGCAATAACTGTAGGTAAGGATATGCACAGGGTAATAATCGTGAGCACCTTAAAAATATGGTTTTGTTCCAGATTTATTTTATTTGTCACATTGGTATTCATATTATCAAGACGCTCGAAACTGAACTGAATATAGTCAGACACTGCTACTAGATCTTTCAGTTCAGAATTTATTCTTTCTTTTATATCCTTTGCTTCATGCCATATTGTTTTTTTATAAACTCCAAACACCCTGATGGTTTCAATCAAAGACTCTTTTAAAAGTAAATTATTGAAATTATACTGTGTTATTAGATCCGCAATTTCATTTGAAAAATTGCTTTCCAATAACACAGCAGCTCCGAGTTTCTTCACGCGTTTGGCCTCATTTTCAGCAATATCAGCATAGTAGTCTGAAATAAATTCAAGCTGGTACATCAAGATCTCCACCAGGTTAGATATCTTCTGCATCTCGTTGAATTTGTTGAAGTATTTTTTATAGAAAAATTTATCTAAGGCTGAGGTTGAAAAGAAAAACAAGCCCTTATCGCTCATTACAAAGAAAATATGAGCTTCAACCAGCTTTGTATTGTCGCCGGGACTATAATAAGGTACAGAGATATGAAATGCAGTCTGATTATTTTTGACCAAAAAATGGGAGCTGATCTCAATATCCTCGTAATGCTTCATCAACGAACAGTCGATCCCAAAATATTCCTTGGCCCAGATTATTTCCTGTTCAGTATAATCAATAAACTGTATCGCATAAAAGTCCATCAGTTCAGATGAAAATTCATCCGTACTCTTTAACTGGACTATTTCTTTGTTCTTAAGTAGAATTTCTATCATTTCTAAGACTGCAATAGGATCATTGTTGTAAAAAAGAGGTATTGTCTCCAACTGTAGCCATCCAACCTAGTTTTAAATTCCTGATACAGAACAGAATCAGAAAAACTCTCTCTGTACACCAATGGCAGCCGCCACCCAATACTATTTATATCATATTGTGGTTGTTAAAACTGTAACATCCTCTCCTGATTCTTATCCTGTACACTAAACCGTTTATTCGATACTTACAATCATCGGCATCTGATATTACGATAATTTTATTGATTTTTACATAGTGGTTAAACAAAACGTTACAAGCTTCTTTAGTCTTACTTTTTGAATAGCCCAAATTCTTTTTTTTATCCTTTTTCCCTTCAAGGACATCCTGTTTAAATTGTTCGAACCTATTTATTATTTGCCGACGGGGTTTAGTATTTCTAATGTTGTTGGTATTAATTCTGATACGGTAGGATGTATGACTACAGAGTCACGGATCAATTTGTAAGACTTGTCGGCGATCATCATGTTCAAAATGCTTGTGATGATCTCATCTCCACCGGTACCCAAAACGCAAGCTCCTACTATTTTTTCCGTATCGGCATCGACGAGCACGCTCATAAAACCGTCCGTTTCGCCTTTTATCAAGGCTCTTTGTACCGCATTCATATTTGTCCGCCCTTCCAGAATGTTCATGCCTTTTTCCAAAGCTTGCTGCTTGGTTAAACCGCATCTTCCTAAAGGAGGGTCGGTAAAAAGCCCGTAGGTTTGTATCCTGTCAGAAATTTTCCGTTGCTTGCCGCCATACAGAAAGTCTTCTACGATTTGATAATCGTTGTATGCCGTATGTGTAAAGGATCCTCTCCCGTTGCAATCGCCCATGGCGAAGACACCGTCAATGTTGGTTTGGCAAAAGTCATCTACTTCAATGAAACCTTTAGGGGATAAGTTTACTTGCGTATTTTCCAACCGCAAGGTGTCGGTATTTGGCGTTCTTCCCACGCCCAGAAGAAGGTGCGAAGCATTTATTTCAATTTCATTATTGATGGAAACAGCAACGCCGTTTTGGGTGCCGCGAGGCTCAATCTTTTTGGCGTTGAATACGAACTCAACACCCTCTTTCCGCATAAAATCGGTAATTGCTTCGCTTACTTCCGGGTCTTCTTTTGAAATAACCCTGCTTCCCCGTTCAATAATGGTCACTTTCGACCCGAAACGCCGGAATATTTGTCCAAATTCCAAGCCGATATAACTGCCCCCGATGATTGCCAGGTGTTCGGGCAGGGAAGTCAGTTCTAAAATGGTTTCGTTGGTCAGGTAGGGAACATTTTGATATTCTTTGGGGACAAAAGGCCTTGTGCCGACATTAATGAATATTTTTTCTGCCGTTAGAACAGTATCTTGAACTTTTACTTCTTTGTCGGAAATAAAAGAGGCCGTGTCATAAAAGAGGTCAATGTTGTCATTCTTTTCAATGTCTTCTTCATCTTCCAATCTCTGGCTTTCTACGAATTTATTTTTTCGTTCGTATATTTTTTGAAAATCTGCCAGAAAAGTCCCGTCGATTGTGATGCCTAAGTCACTGCTGTTTGCCAGCTCCCATACTCTTCTTGCAGAAGCCACGTAGATCTTTGTCGGTGTGCAGCCCACATTGTAGCAGCTTCCGCCTATTTTATATTTTTCTATAAAAGCGACCTTTTGACCCCGGGCTGCTAATTTAAAGGCTAAAGGTGTACCGGCCTGTCCAGATCCGATGATGATTGCATCATACATTTTTGTGGTCATTGCATCAATTATTTATGGTTATCGTATTTTTCTTAAAAAGAATTTAAAATATGTCATTGCAGTTAGTCTGGTTAGTATGTTTAAACTCATCTCGCCAACCTGATCCCTGAAAATTGCCACTGAAAATGCAGGTGAAAAAAATTCCGGTACGTTTTTCGGCTATGCCCTTTTGCAGTAGCTGTTGAAGCCCATCTCAGCACCATTTGGTTAATCATAAACTTGCCGTTGTATTCGCCCACGGCTCCTTTTTTGGTTTTAAAACCCAGATAGGGCAAATAGGCTGAAGCCGTCCATTCCCATCGGCTTCCCCAGTTCAAGTTGTCCAAAGCCGCTTCCCACCCAAACTCCGTTGGCAAGCGCATTCCTTTCCAATTGGCAAAAGCGTTGACTTCGCAACAACTAACGTGAGACAATACAGCATCGGGCTCTACATTTATAAGCGCTGTCAGGGTGTAAAAATGCAATAAGGACGCAGCTACAAAAGGAAATGGCTGTGGGAAACTATCTTCTGTTTCCTTCGATCGGCAAAGAACTACAGCCGGATCGAAGGTCACCAGAACAGACTCTGAAAAAGAACTGTTGTCGTCCACTGAGGCTATCCAGCCTTGCTTTACTTCTTCAATACCCACCAATGATTGAAAAACTCCCTCTGTACACCAATGGCAGCCGCCACCCAATCCTATTTGTATCATCGTGTGTTCCTATCTACTTAACTGTAACACCCTTCCAAAATGCGACATGGTCTTTAATTGCTGTGGCAGCTTCACTTGGTTGATCATAATACCAAGCAGCATCTTTGTTTTCTTTACCATCCACGTTGATTGTATAATAGCTTGCCTCACCTTTCCAGGGGCAAGTGGTGTGCGTTGATGATTCAGAAAAAAAGTCCTTCTTTATTGAATCTACAGGGAAATAATGGTTTCCTTCAATTATAACTGTTTTACCACTTTCAGCAATCACTTTACCGTTCCAACTTGCTCGTTTCATAATCTATATCTGTTAAGTCGCGTAGGTTATATTATAACTAAGCATTCAACCAGCACGTTCCGCACCACCAAGTTAAAGCAGAAGCTGTCTTCATTATATTTTATTGAATGATCATTTTCCATACTATGTCCATTTCTATCTGATACTTTGGGAAATTTCATGATTTAGTGCCTGGATTCTATTTTTTAAATCCACGCTTATCTTATTGGGCATGTCTTTCATTTTTTTAAGCTTTAAACCTAAAAGGACTGAAGATACGCCCACAAAAATGAATATTAATGCTGTAAGCACGACAATAGACAATCCCGAAAAAACAGGGTTTGCTATAAGTAAAAATGAAAAAACAATACCCAAAACACTTAGTATAGCTAAATCCTTCCATTTCAAAAAACCTACTTCTTTTAAGTCCAAGGAGAAGCCCAGCTGTTGAAATGATCGAAACAGGAGGGTAAATCCAACCACAAAAGGTAAAATCGTTATTGTAATTCCCGGGTAAACTGTCAGGTAAATACCTAAGCCCAGTGTTAACAGGCCATTTACTAAATACCAACCCCATCCAGTAAGATGTGCTGAATTGATAATAGAAAAAACGGTATCAAACAGTCCTGATACGATGAAAGAAATACTAAAAAAAACAGCAAGTGCAAGATATGTTTCCAAAGGAGTATTAAGTACATACGCACCACAAATAATAAAGATGATCCCTAATATGAACGGGATGTACCAGTGTTTGATAGATTTTGTGTAGGTCTTCAATAAATTTGTCATTTTTAATTCAATTTAGTATAACAGGTTAATTCTTTGATAGAAAAAGAGCCTATTATTGGCCTCTTTCATAATTCTTTTTGCCTTAAAAAAACAATAATGCGCTTACCTTATTATTTTTTTAGATAAACATGAAAGCATATTCAAAAAGAATATAATTTCAACTTAAGAAAGTTCCAAACCGCTCAAAGTGACAGGTATATCCATTAGGATTCTTCTCCAAATAATCCTGATGATAGTCTTCTGCAGGCCAGAATTTTGTAAAGGGTTCCAACATAGTAACCACTTTACCATCCCATTTATTGGATTTATCAACAATGGATATAACTTCCTCTGCTATTTGTTTCTCTTCTTCATTCTGATAAAAAATGGCAGAACGGTAGCTGGATCCCCTATCATTGTCCTGCTGGTCTACCGTGGCCGGGTTATGAATCCTGTAAAAGTAATCCAGAGTTTTTTTGAAATCGGTCTGGTCCGGATCATAGGTCAGTTCTATACCCTCGGCATGACTACTACAGGTTTTGGTCGATAATGATGACTTAAGCCCAAATTATTGATTTTAAATAACCTATTCCGAATTACGACATTATTCAAAAAAAGGGGTTTCTCCCTGAGCAAGTTTTAAGCGTGTCCAAACATTCATATTAATAATTATAGCAGCAATCTCTGTAATTTCCTCTTGAGTAAAATAGTGTGCCATTGATTGGTGGAGTTTGTCAAAACCAACTCTTATTCCTCCATTTAACGCATCACAATACGTCAGTGCGGTCTTTTCTTTTGCAGTAAACAGCTTGCTATTGTACCACGACGAGATATTGTCTACCTTTTCGACAGCAATACCAATTTCCCTCGCAGTTTTTGAATGAAGTATTACACAGTAAGCACATTCGTTTTTTTGTGCCACTCTTAAGCGAAGTAGCTGGGCCAATTCATCCTCTACTGTTAGTTTAGCTGTATAGCCAAATGCATTTGCCATTTGCTTTGCTATACTTAAAAATGTTGTGCCCTCCGGATTAAAACGTGTATTTTTGAATTTTACAGAACTCATATTATTAAGTTATTTTAGGTGAATATTTAAGATTGAAATAGTACTATTTCTTAAATCCCCATCAGTATTAATGATTAATGATCGTACTCCATTTTGGATCCTTTTTTACCACGTGTTTTATATAGGGGCAAACAGCTGTGGCCTTGTAGCCTTCTTCAGTTAATTTTTCAAATGTTTTTAAAACGAGTTCTTTTCCTATACTTTGCCCACGTAAGGCTTCGGGAACTTCAGAATAGACCAGCCGTATCATTTTCGAGGCGTCATCTGAGGTATAACGTATTTTAGCTTTTTGCCCCTTTACTAAGGGCAATACAAATTCTTTATTGACTTTGTCGTGAATGATTTCCATTTTTTACATTAATTTTTGAAGGTACTATTTACATTAATTATGACCACTTTCTGAATTCAGCTCAACGACCCCCAACCCGATCCTTCCATAGGGCACCGCTCCCAAAATGATAAAGAGTTTAACGCTTTCGGAATGGCCTGTGAATTTGAAAAACAGAGATTGCAGCAAAATGGTAGCAGCGGTCAATGCTGTGACTCTTTCAATATAAAATTTCTTTTTTATATGTTTATCATCGTTTTTCTGCGGCCCACACCTGGTCCTTCGGTGCCTTTTTTCCGGGTGATTCTAAATTGCTCTGGAGTAAGAATAGATTTCCATTCCATCTCGGTTTTTTTCCAATCGCCAATCAGGCTCAGGGTTACCATATGTAGCGAATTTTATCACGTCGTTTCAGTTTATCATACCTTAGGTTTTTAATACTAGCTATGTAAATATAATAAGAAACAGGAGCAGTTTAAGTGTTCAATTTTCACCTAATAGTGTTTATTTTTCTACTCTTTTAAAAAGGCCAGATTTCCTCTATATTATAATCATACAATTCTACTTCTTGCCTACTCCTTCCATTTTTTCTATGTATCTGTAACAATCTGTGTTGCAATGGGCTTAAATAATTCTCCCCTTCCCCATCTTTTTTATAAGGAATAACGTAGTTTAACACACTTCTTTGTGTAAAACTCAATGGAAGTAATGCAAAAATAGATCCCTTAAGATAATATTGAGGATTAATATCTTTTATGTAACTGTCATCGTTGTTTATTAAATAGAAACTCTGATCGAGTGCGTAATTATTTAATTCATCCAAGGATCCGTGTTCGGGATCAAAATGAACTTTTACTACTTCATTGCCAGATATCCAACCCGCTTCAGTAGAGAGCACCATGGGATGTTGGATCATACTGGTTTCACCGGACCAAAAACAAGGAGTTTCGTAATACGTAACGTGGCTGGAGCCAAGCAGTATCTTTAATTCTCCACCCAATAACTCAATATATTGAGGAACGAATCTCTTCGTAATCAATATGACCTCAATTATTTTTTCATACAAAGTGAAAGGATTAATGGAGTTTTCAAGCTTGGGAACAAGGTCCAGTCCACTATTATCTATAAATCGTACTACTGGATTATTCCACGCCTGTTCATTGTACATAGCCAGGACTTTTTTATCATCACCTCCGACATTGTTATAGATCGCCAAGGGAATAAATTCGTTTTCAATGGCTTCTACAAATAAAGGGTAACTCAGCAAATTGAGTCCAAAGTATACGCAGGTTGAGCATCCAGGGACTTCCTGAAAGAATAAGAAGATCGGCTTTTTGGTTAGTTTGCTTTCTGCCATTGCCTCTTCGTAGTTCCTAAACCAGGAGACTTTTCCCACCTCTTTCGGCTGCTGATTTCTATTTGTCTTCATAATTTTTTTAGACTTTTCTGCTGTTTAACCTCATGAAATGCATGACTTAATTCTATATTCTTCCGGTGCCAGTCCATTTTGTTTTTTAAAGAAATGCGAAAAAGCTTGGGGATCTGAAAAATTCAGATCATAAGCGATGTTTTTTACCAGATCATCCGTGTGTATTAACTGTTGTTTGGCATAAAGATTTCTTTGGTCTGCAATGAGTTGGCTTGCTTTTTTAGTGTAAGAATTTCCAAAAACCTGCGATATTTTTTTTGGAGAGACATCTAGAATATTTGCATAATCAGAAACTTTCGTCATAGTTTTAAAATGAACTTTTACCAGATATTGAAATGCACGGATAAGTCTAAACTCTTTAGAATTAATTGGAATATTAAACTCAGTTTCGAAGTGGTTCTTGTGGCTAATTAAAAGAAATCGCTCAAAAGAATTTCTGATTAATGCCTCTGAAATTGGATTGCGTAGATTTTTTATTTCCAAAAGAAGATTTCTCCATATCTCTTCAAAAACATCAAGTTCATTCTCTTTCAACAAAATTTTAGGTAAATGATTTATATAATGTAATCCGTGAAAGATCATTAAATACTCCCCTGAATTTGCTAAAAAATCAAAGGGATTTATAAAAGTTTTACTGAAGCGGATCATCCGAAAAGTACTGGCATTCGCTTCAAGGTTCATATAAAATTCGGAAATGAAGAAGATACAGTTTTTGTCGATTTCAATAGAGTGATCATCCAGTCTTACGCTGACTGGTTCTCCTATATTCCACATAATAGTCAATTCTTCATCAAAGTCACCTGGAATTAAAGAAAATGGCGCATGCAATTGATCTATGATTTTTATTTTTTGTATCATCGTCAAATTTTAAAACAAGGTTATAATGCCTTTTTCACAATTTTTCTAAAAACTGTTTAGCATCATTATAGCTATAATCAATCTACTCCTGCAAATTCCTTTACAGTATCGTCCAATCCTGCTCTTTCACTTTTGCTTTCCGGATTGCCTTTACCATAATTCTTCGCATCCAATAGTATAGGGTAAAATTCGGTATATGGTCCTTGGCCATCTTTATTCACATTGTGGCAGGAAAAACATTCTCCTTTGACCCCCAGTACTGCGGAAGTTTCGTCCAGTAGCAGCGTTTCGAAGTTGGTAAAATCGAAATATTCCCAGCCGCCTTTTGCATAAGGAAACCGCACCGTGTCTTTGATGGTAAAAGCCAGGGAGTAAAAATCACCCTGGTAAAAGCCTCTGCCAATGTGCGACAAACTATCCCCTTCACGCATTAGTTCTTTTGCAAAAATGGTTCCTTCGCGGTAATACCCATTTTCTTTCCAAAACTGATAACTTTCAGGATCTATATAGATGTTTTGAAAGTCAGGAAAAACTGCGCTGGAATCCAACGATTTTGGCGTGGCTGCACTGCCTACAAACATCCAGCTACGATAATCTGTCGGGCGTATTAAATCACCATTTTCCATAAACCGGTAATATTTTTTTTCTTCGCTTCGGCAAGAAGTAATAAATAGGATAGTTGCCAATGTAAATAAGGTGCAATATGTTTTCATTAATTATTAATTTGATACATATGTTTTAGTTGAAAATTACATTAACTTTTGTTTTGGTAAATAATTAGTTTTTACTTTTCCTTTACCTGTTTAACGTAATTTTTTTTCTTTTTATATATTTTGAAGAATGGATTACTCCTAATATAATGAGCAGTACGAAAAGGTCGTACGACAGAAGATAAACAGGGTATAGCAGCTCATAAAAAACATAGTGTTGAACAGCAAATAAACTTAATATACCGGATATTACGGCGCTAACCCAAACAAAAGGTGTTTCTGATGAGGGGTCTTTGTATGTTTTAATGATCGTTGGTAATCCAAATGAAAAATCGGCCAGGATGGAACAGAATAAAGCAACGACAGGCAAATCGAGTATCAGCCAAAAAATAAGTCCCAAAATTCCAAACCCAAAAAGTATATAGTCGTACATGCCGGTGGACATAGCACCTACTTTTCGAATTACTGCGTACCCTGCAATTACGAAGCACAGCAGCGCATTAGCAAAAAGGATGGCTACCACCCAAGTACTTTCCACAGAAAGGATCACAATAGCTCCTAGCGTGGAAATGAATCCCCACCCTACCCAGCTTAATACTTGAGGGCTTACTTTTCTATTATGAATATCTCTTAGATATGGGATCCCACCGATAAAAACAAACAGTGATGAGAGGATGCCGAATAATGCTTTACTTTCAAACATATAACTTATTTTCTTTAGGGTTTAAATATTACGCTGTCTTCATAGAAAGAATTAAGGATCTTCAACTTATATTATTTCTTATTTTCCGTATGTATTATAAGAACTTTTTCAGCTTATTTTTAACTGTTACCTGTGCCGGTATCATGTAGGTCTGCAAGTAATCCTTGAACGGGAGAAGGAAGCCCCTAGTCAATCGTCATATTATTATAGCAAATGGTTGTTATCATACTGCAATTTTCTGATTCTAAGATCCCTAAATGCATATCTTGCCAATAAAGTGAGCGCAATAAACAGTAAAGTTGTACCGATGTATAGTGCAATCGCAGAAAGGTTAAATGGTTCATTGTCTTGTGCAACGTGCAAAATTCCTGACAATACATACAACCCTGACGCCACGTACAGTATAGTAGCAGCCCTGATCAATAAACTTAATTGCTTCATTTTTTTTTGTGCTATTTTTATTTCAAATTCGTTGCATTTTTTGGAAACAAGATATCCGGTTTCTTTACTCAGTTCCATCATCTGATTAGTGGTGGATAGGATCAACATTCCCAATCCAGGTAGTATTAATATTGGTAGGTACCAATCCATCTTCATATCAGGTTAAATAGATTAAACAAAACCTGTAGCAGCTTATATTCAAAAGTTATTTCATTATACATATGGGTTTATTTGTCAATTGTTCTTAATTATTCTTTTTAAGGATATACTTTGTTTCTCTTGTATCGCTTTCTATTTTCCAGCGTTTACAAAGAGCCTTCACAAATTCAGTTTGTTTTTTACTTGCGTCGTTCAGCCAATTTCCCACGAGTAACTTTTCAAGTAAAAGCCGTTGGTCAACAACCAGTCACATAAATTTTTGTTTTGCAGCTTCGCAGCGGTTTCTTTGGCTAGATCCGATAGCTATCGACTTAGCTTAAATCCAATCTGAGTTTATCTGCATAACACCATGCGAATTTTGACCAGGGTTTTGGTAGTGTAGAAGTTACTACCGGATGTCCGGTTGTTTCGAAGTGCTTCTGAGCGTGCATGTTTGGAGACGAGTTACAGCACAGAACTGTACTGCAGGTCTGGCAAAGCCGCAGGCTCACCCATTTTCCACCTATCTTCACGCATTCTTCACACACTTTTGTTTTGGTGGTCTTGAAATCTTTAATATCTAAATGTTTACAGTATTTTGATGAGTCTCCCACAATCAGTTTTTTAAAACGGTGGTATTCAATTCTGTTAAATATTGATGGATCTGACTTATGGCCATTGACCCTTCACCTACAGCGGAAGCCACTCTTTTTATCGAGCCTTTTCTTACATCGCCTACGGCGAAAAATCCCGGGATGCTGGTTTCTAAAGATTGTGGTTTCCTTTGATGGTAGATAGCGCAATTGGTCATCTTTGCTTCAAAAACATCTGTTCCCGTATATATAAATCCTTTTTCATCTGTCGCTACAATTCCATTCAGCCACTCAGAACATGGTTTTGCTCCTATGAATGTAAAAAGATTGGTTATCCCAACAGTTTCAGCTTTGCCTTTCGTCTCTAGAATTAAAGATTCCAGGTAATGTGCGCCGTTTAATTGCACAACATTACTGTTCTTATGCACAACGATATTAGGGGCTGCATAAATCCGTTGGACCAGATAATCGCTCATTTTTGCCCCCAGGTCATCACCACGGATAATCACGTGGACTTCGGACGCGTGTTCTGCCAAGAACAATGCCGCCTGCCCTGCTGAATTTCCACCTCCAACAACACCAACCAATTCGTTTTTACAGGCTGATGCATTCATTCCGGTAGCGGAATAAAAAACCCCGCTTCCTTCAAATCTCTCAATGTTATCTACAGGCAAACGCCGGTAATTGGCACCGGTTGCAGCAATAACAGCTCTGGCCTTGATATGCTTACCGTTGGAGGCAGATACTGTAAAGTGATCTCCCTTATATTCTACTTTTTCTGCCTTATTTGGGATGGATATGGTACACCCAAATTTCTGTGCCTGGATATAGGCTTTATTGGCCAGGTCAGTTCCAGATATGCCCGTAGGAAAGCCTAAATAATTCTCAATCTTTGAACTTTTGCCAGCTTGTCCTCCGGGGGCGCTCCCATCTATAGTTATCACAGATAATCCTTCAGAAGCAGCATAAACACTTGCTGCAAGTCCTGATGGACCTGCACCTACCACCAATACATCAACTATTTCATCTCCAAATTCAGTTAATACACCTGCTAGTTTTGCGATAGCAGCAATAGTGGGTTTTTTAAGCAGTTGTCCGGTCATGCTTACCACAATTGGGACATCTTCACTGCTCAGATTGAAATTGTGTAATAATTGTTGCGCCTCTTCAGATGTATCTGTATTGAGGAAAGTATGCCAGATATGGTTTTTCTCCAAGAAATCCCTTAAATCATACGTTTTTTTGGACTTGTCAGAACCTATTACTTTGATGCCTCCGTTAAATTCCCTTAGTATTGTTTCCTGTCTCAGAATAAATGCGCTCAAAAGCACATCGCTTATGTCACTGTGTTTTGATATAATATCTTTAAGGATAGCTGGCTTTATCCGCAGAAGTGTGGCCCCTTTTGATGCATAAGCACTAAATGGTAAGCTTCTTTCAGACAGGATACTATTGTCTCCGGCAAATTCATTGATACCATGAGTGGCTACAATAACATCTTCATTAAGTGGATCTTTCACGCATATTTGTCCGTCCAGGACCACGTAAAAATCATACTTGTTCTCCCCAATCTTAAAAAGTGCGGTTTCATTGTCAAAGCTGACTACAGTACCAAAGCTCTTTAGGGTAGTGATTTGTTTTTGGGTCAGAACGGGAAATCTAGGATCGGCCATTATATGATTTTTTTAATTTTTTATTAGTCCTTTAGTCAGTCTGCACCTGAAATGAGGCCGTATTCTGTCAAACTGAGCCGACGGTTTCTGCAATACCAAAAATACTGGAGCCATTTTAAGAACTATACGTTGAGCTCATCATAAAAGCATTTCCCCATAGTTTTTCACAGTTCAGGAAATGCTTTTTTTAGGTTGAATCGTGAGCTTAAAGCATTTTTTGCATTTCTTCTGCACAGGAACGACAGGCTTTGGCAGATGCTTCATAGACTTCCATGTTGGCAAAACGCTCACACTCACCGGCACACTCGAGACAGTTATCGATGCATACCTTCATAATGCGATGGCTGAAACTGGAACCTCTTTGGTCCAACTTTATACAGAGTGTACATAATTCAATACAGTCACGGCACAGTTCAATACAACGTAGATAATCCTTATTTGCCATCTTTATACTTTCTGCAGCTGTCCTTTCGCAGGCAGCAAAACAGGTTAAACATGCTTCAATCATTTTAGAATTTTTCATAGTGTATTAATCTTAGGTTTATGTAACTATTTATTTTGATGGTTTATATCTGGCTTTAAAATTCAAATACCAGATGTAAACCAGTATATATTTCTGTTCTTTTCGACAGTACAGAACCAATTATAGGTCCGAAGGCAAACCATTTTTTGGGTCGAAAATTAATTTCAGCTTCATTTCACAGGCCGAAAAAACCATTTTTTTCGCCTTCTTTTTTCGGTAGCGTATAATTAACACCCAGATGTAGCGTCAGAAAGTGATTAGCATTCCAAGAGCCGATCAGCGCTATATCATCATTGGTTTCAGGTCTGTTGAGGAATTTATGGGTGTACGGAATTCCTCCGCCCCAAACTTTGTCGACCCAATAGGTGAAATGAATCTCGGTTTTGAACAAACCTTTCGAATCCATGGGATTGAAACTGTAAATAACGGAAGGGCTTATTTCCCATGCGCCTCTTTTAACTTCTTCTGTCTTTTCTTGCGAAATCCATTAAGCTAGAGCAGGTTGAACAATAAAACAAATATTATCCTCTATAATGATTTTGATTACCTCAATTGTGTACTGATTTCAGCCATTAAATAATAATTTGGTTTACAAACTATTACCTCACGTGTAATTTAAAGTTGATCATAACCCGGGGACCGAATTAAGCCCGATCACCAGGTTATACTTTTATTTAATGGATATACGCAATAGATCCGCTGTTGCCGGATAAGGTAATTCGTTCCCGACTTTCTCGATTACCTTACTCTCTGGAATCTGAGGTGCTCCTCCAAAAACAGCCTGGGAATTGCCGGCACCCAAGAACTGGTCTTTTGCAGTACCATTATCATAGAGTCCGATTTTAGGAACCAGATCGCCTTTAAATCCTACAGTCAGTTCTTCACTGTTGGCATAGAACCAGTCATTGGAATAACCACTCATTGAGACAAATGCAAGTTTATCTCCTACAGCCCCTCTAATAGAGCCCATTGCACTGGCACCCGGTCCGATAGGACCATCTCCGAAAACATATACATTTCTCACTCCTTTTACCTCTTTAAGGTATTCAGTTAATTTTGCAGGATTTCCGGTCTGGGCCACCTCTTTGAGTCCATTATCAATATCCTTTGTGCCCACTTTGAATATGGGGTTATCGATATTGCTATAAGTCACCACCACCAACGGGGAAACTCCGGTAATCACCCCTGTATTCATTTCATTTTTGGCAGCTAAAAGCTGAGTTTGACCATGTTCAGCTATAGGCGTAATTTCGGGATTTGTTGGTTTTCCTTTTTCAAAGAAAGGATTCGTTGCCAACAACTTACCTCCGGCTACGTTTGAAATTGCCCACACTCCCGGAGAGAAACCGGTTTCATTCTTTGTACCTCCTGAGGTGTTATTGATGGTAAGTGTAAATTCTGATCGCTCTGCATCATAAGCTAAGGTTAACTTCATCAGTGTGGAAGCATCCACGCCCGGAACCTCAGTGATATTTTTTGATTCTGCTGCACCGGATGTATTATCCTTGCTTCCATTATCCCATAGTTTAATTTGGGAAGACACATCTCCGGTAAAAGGTTTACCACTTTCGTCGTAAAGTTTCAGTCCCGGGTTTTCCGGAGCAAAAAACCAATCTTTAGAAACGCCGTACATGGTAGCTAATGCAAGGTGCTGACCTTTTCCTGCATTAAATTTGAATGAAGCAGACTGCCCTGGCAATGTCCGGGGGTCGTCTCCCTCCCTCTTGAATACTCCACTTTGTACATAATCCTTTACAGGAACAATATTCTCAACTGAAATTACTGCTGTAATTTCCTCATTTCCCATGATGTCATCTTCTTTGTCACAGCTGATGATAATCATACTTGTAGCCAATGCCATTAAGAGTAAATACGATCTTTTTTTCATTTTTTATGTTAGTTTTACTTAATTTTTTTTGTACTGTTACTTGGTGTCATTTAGGTTAAATTTCTTCTGTTTCTATTATTACTCCTTTCGTCAAGGATTGGTGCACCGGGCATTTATCAGCTATTTCGGTCAGACGGTTTCGTTGTTCCCCAGTCAGAGTTCCGATAAACTTCATTTTTTTGGAAATGTGGTCTATGCGTCTGGTCTTTTTCATTATTGTATTTTATTTAAGCTTGTCATCAATATTTTCCATTTGAAGGTTTAGCTATGAATGAACTATATATTAACTTTCAAGTAATACAACCGCTCCCAGTCCACCGTCGGCACATACACTGATCAATGCTTTTTTACCCACTCCCATTTGCTGAACTTCCTTAACTGCCTGGCTCAATATACGTGCACCCGTTGCTCCAAATGGGTGGCCGATGGCGATGCTACTCCCATTCGGATTTAATTTTTCCATTGGAAATCTCCCAAAATCCGTGGTCGTCCCTGCCTTTTTAAGGTGTGTGTTGTTTTCCAGATTTTGTATGGTAGATAGCACCTGAGATGCAAATGCTTCGTGTATTTCCCAAATATCTATATCGTCATATCGAAGGCCGTTTCTTTCCAACAGGCGCGGAATAGCAAAAGTCGGGGCCATCAAAATTCCTTCTTCTTCAATGTTTACGCCTGCCATTTCCCAATCTATCAATCTCGCCTTATATGGTGAGGTAAATTCTGCCACCCTGTTTTTGCCTACTATCCAGGCTCCCGCAGCACCATCGGTAAACAAACTTGCATTCCCTGCTGTTATGCTTCCTTTGCCCGGAGTTTTATCAAAAACAGGCTTTAATGTGGCGAGTTTTTCAAGGGTGGAGGTTTTTCTCGGTATTTTATCCTCACTGACGTCAAATGCAGGAAAAAGCAGATCTTTAAAAAATCCCCTTTCATGGGCTTCAAAATAGTGTTGATGGCTCAGGAGGGCAAACTTGTCCTGATCCTCTCGTTTAATTCCCAGTCGTTGAGCAGTGATTTCAGCATGTTGTCCCATACTTTTACCGGTAACAGAATTAACACCCGGTGGAATATAGAGCCTGAATTTAAACAGGCCACCCATTAACTTTAGTTTACCGGAAATCCCTTTGGCAGAACCAAAAGACCTTAGCCATTTAGAAGTATTGGTACTAAGCCCCATCTGCACGTTAGAAAAACTCTCTACACCACCGGCAATAGCAGTCTCGTTTTCGGTAAGTAAAGTAGCCATTTGTATCGCTGCTGCCAGACTGGTAGCACAAGCCATAGTGGTGCTAAAGGCAATAGTGGTATCTTCAATGGTTGACTGTAAAACAATTTCACGTGCGAGGTTACTATATGCCAGATTGGGAATGACTGTACCCCAGACTACATAATCAGGGTTGATACGCTGTGTTTCTTTCATTTGGTTCAGCACAGCAACAGACATATCCACGGCACCTACGTTGTGTAGCTCTCTGTCGGCTTTTGCGAATGGGGTTCTCAGCCCCGAAACGATCCAAATGTCCTCCTTTATTTTCTTCATCTTTCTATAGTTATTGCGTATTCATAAAAGGCTTTAAGCGAAATATCCACTATTGCTCTTTGTTTTGTGCCAGCCAACTTATACGGGGCCCCTCAGTGGTAATGCTCCCGCAAAAGACGATCGTCTTTTATGATGCTTGTAACCAACCATACATATTTTTTCTGTTGTGTATCCCAGCCAAGGGCTTCAAATTTATTCCCAAATGGACAGGGCGGAAAATCAGGAAATCCATAACGGAACACATATCGCTCTGGAGCTTGGTTAAATGCTGTTTTTTTCAGGCGCGGCAACCCATATTTGGTTTCCTCATCGTCTATATGATGTATATGAGGATTATTTGAAATGAATTTTCCATGTACTTCGTTTGCTTCCATAGCGTCAACTACACCATAGACATCTACCAAATATCCTTTAATGTTATCCTTGGTAATGGTAAGGGCAAACAGGTACTCACGGTCAATATCTGCACCTTTCTTGTCCGTACGGAATGTATAGGATGCATCAATTGTAAATTCGTCCATGCCATACGCTTTGTTTAATTCTTCCGAAAACAACTGCTTGTCTTTTATCCTGAACTCGTGATTATATCCCCTTTTGATTAAATCGCCAACTGTGCCGACTAAGTCTTTTGTATTGTTCATAATTTTCCTTATCTGTTTAATAAACAGTGTCAATGTTGAATTTTTGATTGTTGAACATAAAGCTCTCACCTGCCTTTTTCCCTTTCAGTTCAGTATAAATCGGGGCGTTGGTTGATATACCTATAAAGTCCCTGTCCCCTATTTTAAATGGTGGCTTGGAAACAGCTACAATCATACATCTCCCGTTTATGCTTAATATGGCTCCCGGCTCTACTTTAGTTTTTGGTTCGAAAGAGATAGCCTTGATAATAGCCAGATGTTCTTCATGGTTGTGAATGGCTTTATCCAGATTTTTGGAAAGCGCAGCCGCCTCGAAATGATGAGAATGGTCGTCCAGATCAATGACCCCGTCACCTTTTATTTCCGTCTGGTTCAGAAAATCATGGTAGTCCTTGATCGATAGTTCGATATGTTTCTCTTCCTTTTTAAGCAGCTCTTCTTTAATGAGATTTTTATCCATAGGTATATTTAGTAAACTAATCAGGTATGAGTTATTCCGTGACTGCCGGTTCAGTCCTCTTTAGGGAAAATCTTATTGCAGGTAGGACATTGAAGACTACGGTCCCGGTTCCTTAATTGGATACCGACCAACTGCTCAACCACAAATTTTTGAATGAAGGTGTAATTTGCCTGATGGTTATTTACATCGATTTGCTTATCCACATACAATTTCCTGACTTTTTGGTCATACAGTTGTCTTCCCCAGCAATTGGGACAATATCCATCCGGTGCCGTCCCCTTAGTGTCTTTGGTCGGATTTTTAAAATAGTTAATGAGTTTAATGATTTGGTTCATAGTGTTATTGTTAATTGCTGCTTGCTCAGCCTAATTAATTAAAGCATATGCGTATGCTAGATAGCTAACCAAGTTTGGTCATGAATTGAAGATGATGTCCCACCGGCTAGACTTCTATGAGGTAATATGAAGTATTTGTTAACCATAGATTCTGACTCAAATCAATATGCCTTCAGTGGTATTTCACCCTTTCTTCCAAGTAGGATATACAAATATTTCCCACTACCACATCGCACATTACTTTCCCTCAAATAAAGGATTTTCTTCTGATTGGAATGATAATGATAGATTAACTGCGCAACCACATCATACTGTATCGCTGCAATATTAATTTCTTTATTTTTTGGGGCGCGTCTTGGTTTTATAGTCTAAATATATACTCATAATGAATCAGGATGCTGCTTGAATGCTTCCACGACACTTCTATACGCTAAATCGTGCAGCGTTATAAGCGTTGTTCACCCTCCTTTTACCGTAATGTATGTTATGTCTATGAATTAATTTATTAACACTAAGTTAACAGATATATTATAATTACAATTGTGTTGCATTATTTTTTTTCCATAAGAAATATAAAAAAATCGAGCCGATGAGTATGTTATATGGACATTCAACATACTCAAAAAATTATTCGAGAATTTAATTTGTTTATCTTAAGAAGATTATAAAAAAGAATAATCCAAATTTTATTTTACTTGCTTTTATTTTGAGTATTTATGCGTATACATAAATTGAAAATAGAATTTCTGCTTTGCGTATATTGACTAAATTATATATAGAATTATTTTAATAGTTTAGACAGTATTGACCTCTTCTATCCATCGATTCAACACAATTAGGTAAGCTATCCATAACATAATTTTTAGCTTAATTAGGAAGTATTTCCTGTAGTTTCAGGGACTTGCGAAGATCTTTCAAAACATTATTACCTGATCTATAGGCATTTTTCTTAAATCTTTGCCAAGGATAATTGTGCTGAAAGAGGGCAACCGGGAGATTTTTCCCAAAATTCGCACCAGGCGGACTTTTCACTTTTCATTGAAAACAGTCGTAATCCAACTAAAAAAATGTTGAAAGCTAAAACTGTACCTCACCAAATAGAATTTTTGCACAACAATTGCTGATTGGCTCCGTTCTTGCCAAAATTGTCCTGTACGAATTCCGAATGTTTAAACTATACTCGATGAGTAGACACATTTGGGGTAATTGTTCTATTTTTACAGGCAAATTTTAAACTACTATTACATTACTATTAACAAAAGTTGTAGATGAAGACGGCAGAACTGATTACAGAAAAAGGAACAATGAAAGTTGAGTTTTACGAAAAAGACGCACCGATCGCTGTTCAGAATTTTATTGATTTAGCCAAAAAAGGCTTTTATGATGGGCTTACTTTCCATAGAGTAATCCCTAATTTCGTAATACAGGGCGGTTGTCCAAAGGGAAATGGAACTGGCGGACCGGGGTATCACATCAAATGTGAACTGGATGGTGAAAATCAATACCATGACAGAGGAGTATTGTCCATGGCACATGCAGGAAGAAATACAGGAGGATCACAATTCTTCATCTGCCATAGCCGGGACAATACCGCACACTTAGATAGAAATCATACTTGCTTCGGAAAAGTTATAGAAGGCCTGGACATCATCGATGCCATCCGTGCAGGCGATAAAATTGAAAAAATAACCATTTCAGAATAAACTTCGAAAACCTCCTGGAAATCCAGGAGGTTTTTTCTGTGCCCTTTGCGTCACCCTTTGTGGTCTTGGCGGTAAAAGACGGCTTATATTTTTATTCAGCCTTCGCGGTTTCGAAAGCCTCAAAGGTTCCTACAACTATTTTTCTTAGCCCTACGCAATCAAAAAGGTTGGAATAGTTATTGAACTGGAGTCATTTCTTCCTGATTCTATGAAAAAAAGATTTATCCTTTCCCTGTTCATCCTGTTCTTTTGTCTCTCGGTTTGTCAAGCACAACGTTACGGAACTGCAGTAGGATTACGGTTTGGAAACAATAATCTGGGTAGAATGATTGGAATAACAGCCCAACAACGTATTACCAAACAATTGACGTTAGAAGGAATTGTTCAGTCCGACTTCAATTTGAATTCATCCCTGTCGGTTCTTCTTGAAAAACACCATCCGATTATATCCAAGAGATTTAATTATTACTATGGAGCAGGATTGTCCGTTGGTAAAGAAGAAAGCTTTGTGAAAGACCCAGAAAAAAAACTTATTCTGCACACTTATAACAATGCAACCGTGGGAGTTGATCTTTTGGCGGGTGTCGAATTAACCATTCTCAACACGGCCATTTCTCTGGATTATAAACCAAATATAAACCTTAGTGGACGTGAAGAATTCTACCGTGGTCAAGTCGGTATTTCTGCCAGAATGGTGCTGGTGAAAAGTAAGGAGCAAAAGAAAAAACAACGCCAACGTCAACGCAGAAAGAAGCAAAACAACAGCACACCTTCATTTGGGGATAAAATAAAAGGCGTTTTTCAGAAATAATTGGATAATGTGGGAATATTCAATGTTTATAAACTCTCAATGTTTCATGGAAGAAATATAATTTTGATGTAAGCTACGCTTCTAAAGAATAGTCATTCCGATATTTATTGGAAATATTAATATGCTACGTCCATCAATATTAGCCCAAGGATCTCCGGCTTAAATACCCTTTCTCATGTAGATCCGCGTTTTTCACAACTGATTTATACCACTTCAGACGTAACTCCTGCTTTTCTTCCTCCGTCAAGAAATACGAAGGAATCTGCTGCATATTTGCTTTCTTCACCACTTCGTACAACAGAATAGAGGCTGCTACAGATATATTGAAGCTCTCCGTGAAACCGGCCATTGGAATATGCACCAAACCATCCACGTTTTGCTTTACCTCATCAGAAATCCCTTCATGTTCATTCCCGAATACCAATGCAAGCTTCTCATCTGTGGGTATTTCATAAGCAGCTATTGAAGATTCTGAAGGACTGGTTCCAAAGATTTTATAGCCCTTTCTCCTCAATTCAGAAAAACACGCTTGCACGGCAGAACCTTCAGGATGGTAATACTTCTGTAGGTCGATCCATTGAGAAGCACCACGGGTGACAAAAGGATTAATTTTATATTGATTCGTACGTTCGATCACGTGGACATCCTGAATACCAAAACAATCACAGGTTCTTAACACAGCACTTGCATTATGCGGCTTGAAGATATCTTCCAGAACCACTGTGAAATATCTCGTCCGCTGGGATAAGACCTTTTCCATCACCGATTTCTTATGGGAGGTGATATACTTCCCTAAATAATCCAGCAATCCCTGATCAATATGCAGCCCATTTTTCTCCATTGTGGATTATTAAAATAATCCAAGTTGTTCCTCATCGTCTTTCTCTTTTTTAATAGAAAGATCGATACTTGATCCTACTTCCAAGTCATCATTTTCATCTGCAGCTGGATTGTCTTCTCCTTCACTATCGCCTTTAGAAATATTCTCAACCTTGGTCGATTTCAATAATTTCAGTTCTTTGATAGGATACGTACTGAGCTTGTTTCCTAACGCCTTCCAGCCTTTAATATCAATGAGCATGTCAAGATCATACTCCATTGTCTCATCTTCTTTTCCCTTCTGTAAAACAGCTGATACCTGAGGTTGCTTTTCACTGGAAATCAACTCGAGATAAGACTGTTTATGATCTGAAATAAAGTTAAATTTCTTGTTCAAGGTTGTGGTCTCGATTTGGAAACGCTTTACATAATAGGTTTTACTAGCCCCATCAAAGTAAATGGCTGACAGCACTTTATCTAGATTAAATTTTTCAATCATCGAGACATTTGCAGCATCATATCTATTGGTTAATTCAAAAGTGGTCAATTCATATTCACCACTTTTATAACAAACCAATACACGATCATCCCCTAAGAAATTTCCAATCAAACCTCCTCGTTCGTCTGTATTAAGACGGCCCACTATGGAATCATAATAAATATCCAGTCCACCCAATGTGGACACGCCTTCCATCTTCAGCTGGATCTTTTTGATAGGATATCTGGTCAGGATATTCCCTCCAGCTCCCCTACCTTTTATGTCAATTGTTGCAAAATCAAAATCAAATACTTTCACTCTTGCTTTTGCTCCCTGTGTCAAATAAACAGTAATTGTTTCAGCTTCTCCGTTAGGATTAGCTGTGAGATACATGGTTTTAGAACCTTTACTTCCTTTGGTCAGGTCGTACTCCTTGTCCCGGGTTACTGCCAGCACTTGGAACCGCTTCACCATAGCTCTTCCAGTTGCCCCATCTAAGTAGATGTAATTGTACACCATACGCTCATCGCCTTTCCGGAACACTGCCACATGCAAGATATTCTTGCCCATGAAGTTCTTCTCCTGGATCTTCGATACCATACAAATTCCATCCCTCCGGATCACAATAATATCGTCAAGATCCGAGCAGTCACATACAAATTCATCTTTCTTGAGCCCATATCCCACAAAACCATCCGCCCGGTTCACATAGAGTTTGGCATTGTTTGCAGCAACCGTATTGGCCTGAATGGTATCAAAAGTTCTAATCTCTGTCTTTCGTTCCCTTCCTTTTCCATACTTATCGAGCAGATTTTGATAATAACTGACCGCATAGTCTGTTAGATGTCTTAAATGATGATTTACCTCCTTCAGCTCATCATTAAGCCGCTTCATGAGTTCATCGGCTTTGAACGTATCAAACTTGGAAATCCGTTTAATTTTAATTTCGGTCAGCCGAAGTAAATCATCTTGGGTAATTTCCCTGTAGAATTCAGGTTTATACGGATCAAGGCCCCTATCAATAGCCTCAAGTACAGCTTCCCATGTAGTACATTCTTCTATATCGCGGTATATCCTATTCTCAATGAAAATTTTCTCTAATGAAGAAAATAATAATTTCTCCATCAATTCACCTTTGCGGATCTCTAGCTCTCGTTTTAGAAGTGCTTTAGTTTGCTTGGTATTATATTGAAGAATATCATTAACAGAAAGAAAAACCGGACTGTCCTTGATAATTACACAGGCATTCGGCGAAATGGATACTTCACAATCCGTGAATGCATACAAAGCATCAATGGTAACATCAGGCGATGTACCTGGCGCCAATTGAATTGCGATTTCTACATCCTTTGCCGTATTATCTACAACTTTCTTGATTTTAATTTTCCCCTTATCATTTGCTTTAAGGATAGAATCTATTAAAGAATCGGTTGTAGTACCATATGGTATCTCTTTAATTAACAGTGTCTTACTATCTTCTTCCTCAATTCTTGCACGCAGTTTGACTTTGCCTCCCCGCTGACCTTCATTGTATTCAGAAAAATCAGCCATTCCGCCAGTGATAAAATCTGGAAGTACGTTGCTTCTATTTCCTTTCAGGATCTCGATGGAAGCCAAAATTAACTCGCAGAAGTTATGGGGAAGAATTTTGGTGGACAAACCCACTGCAATACCTTCCACTCCTTGTGCAAGGAGCAAAGGAAATTTCACCGGTAAAGTTACAGGCTCCCTCTTTCTTCCATCGTAAGAAAGCTGCCACTCTGTAGTCTGTGGGTTGAACACTACATCGAGGGCAAACTTTGAAAGTCTGGCTTCAATATATCTTGCCGCAGCTGCACGGTCTCCAGTACGGACATCTCCCCAGTTACCCTGGGTCTCTATCAATAATTCTTTCTGACCAAGATTTACAATGGCATCGCCGATTGAAGCATCACCATGCGGGTGATATTGCATGGATTGGCCGATGATGTTCGCCACTTTGTTGAAGCGGCCATCATCCATTTCTTTCATTGCATGCAGAATTCTTCGCTGCACCGGCTTCAAGCCATCTTCGATAGCAGGTACCGCGCGCTCCAAGATCACATATGAAGCGTAATCCAGAAACCAATCTTTGTACATCCCAGTGACCGGAACAGTATTTTGAAGCTTGTCGTCTGCGCCGCCGGACAGGTTGTTTTCGTCACTCATGTTAATATCCTGTAGTTAATAAAGTTGAACCGTCAATAGTGCCAGTCCAACAGAAATCAAATTTCCGATTAGGAAATAATCATAATAAAACCCAATCAATCTAATCTCTATCCCCATATATCAGATTGACGAGCTTCTTTCTTTTACTATAAAAAGAGAAGTGCAAGGATTTAAATCTTCTCCACATCAAAGAAACATCTTTGCCCAACTCTTTAGCTACAATTATGCGGCTTCGTTTTCTTCTTCTGGCTCTTCAACAACTGCTACTTTTGGTTCGTCCAGTGCCAGATCTTTCTCCACTTTAAGGTTCTTAATGATAAATTGCTGGCGATCAGGAGTGTTTTTCCCCATATAGAATGAGAGCAAATCAGCGATTTTGGTATCCTTGTTTAGGATGATTGGTTCCAATCGAATGTCTTCACCAATAAATCCTCCGAATTCTTCAGGGGAAATTTCTCCAAGTCCTTTAAAACGGGTGATTTCAGGTTTATTTCCAAGTTTATGAATTGCCCGCTGCCGCTCTTCATCACTGTAGCAGTAGATAGTTTCCTTTTTGTTCCGAACCCGGAACAGGGGTGTATCCAAAATGAACAAATGTCCATTTTTTACCAGATCCGGGAAAAACTGTAAGAAGTAGGTCATCACCAATAAGCGGATGTGCATACCGTCCACGTCAGCATCGGTGGCAATTACAATTTTACGGTATCGAAGCCCTTCAATCCCATCTTCAATGTTCAGGGCGTGCTGTAGTAGGTTAAATTCCTCATTCTCATAGACGACCTTCTTGGTCATACCAAAGCAGTTAAGCGGCTTTCCCCGAAGTGAGAAAACTGCCTGAGATTGCACATTACGGGATTTGGTAATAGACCCTGAGGCAGAATCACCTTCGGTGATAAACAGCATCGTATTGTTCTTTGCATCTTCTTCCGCTTTGGGATCATCATAATGTACCCTACAATCGCGAAGCTTTTTATTATGCAAATTGGCTTTCTTGGCCCGTTCGTTGGCTAATTTCTTAATTCCGGAGATCTCTTTTCGCTCCCGTTCTGATTGAAGAATCCGCTTCAACAATGCATCCGCTGCGGCAGGATTCTTATGCAGGAAATTATCGAGGTCTGTCTTTAGAAAATCATTGATAAACGTACGTACAGTCGGTCCATCTGGCCCCACAGACTGTGAGCCTAACTTGGTTTTCGTTTGCGACTCGAATACAGGTTCCTGCACCCGGATGGCTATGGCAGCAACGATGCTTTGTCTGATATCTGAAGCATCAAAGTCTTTCTTGAAGAACTCTCGTACAGTACGCACAACAGCCTCCCGAAAGGCTGCCAGGTGCGTTCCTCCCTGTGTGGTATATTGCCCGTTTACAAAGGAATAATATTCTTCCCCGTATTGATTGGAGTGCGTGATTGCTACCTCTATATCATTTCCTTTGATGTGGATAATCGGATATCTCGCGCTTTCATCATCAATTTTATTAGAGAGCAAATCGTACAAGCCTCTATCAGAGAAATATTTTTTGCCATTGTAATTAATGGTCAAGCCTGCATTCAGATAGGCATAATTCCAGATCTGGTTTTCAAGATATTCAGGAATAAAGTGGTAGTTTTTGAAGACTCCCCCATCCGGAGAAAATACGATCTTTGTCCCATTACGGTCAGAAGATTTGGCGATTGGCGGATCGCTGACCAAAATCCCTTTCTCGAATTCAGCCACCTTAGTTTCGCCATCTCTATAAGCCTGTACTTTGAAGTAATCCGAAAGTGCATTCACCGCTTTGGTACCTACTCCGTTCAACCCTACAGACTTCTGAAAAGCTCCTGAGTCATATTTGCCGCCCGTGTTGATCTTAGACACACAATCTATCACCTTCCCCAGCGGAATGCCACGCCCGTAATCACGAACTTCTACCTTATGCTCTGAAATTTTCACATCAATAGTTCTACCAAATCCCATCATGTGTTCATCAATGGAATTATCCAGAACCTCCTTCACCAACACATAGATTCCATCATCTTGTGCACTTCCATCGCCCAATTTGCCGATATACATCCCCGGCCTTAACCGGATATGTTCCCTCCAATCCAGGGATTTTATACTGTCTTCTGTATAATTAACTGATTTTGACATCGCGTATTTTTTGCAAATAGAATTTAAGACTTATTACTTACCTGCTTGAATTTCCCTACCAAAATAACGAACAAACCCATTACCCAAAACACCAATAGTACTGGGACCATATAGAAGAAAAAGCTAAACGAACTAGCCTGAATTTCATTTTGATTGTTAATCGAATGGGTATAGAACACCATCAGCGCCAAGCTTACGTTAATAATACCCCCAAAGGAATAAAACCATCCCAGAAAGTAATCTCTGTAATTATCTCCTTTCGGAAATATCCGGACCAGACCGTTGTGGTTTTTGGTTTCTAATAATTTTGGCGGAAGGAGCACGATCATATTGAGAACTATGAACATTGCAATCATACCGTAGAAGAAAGTCCCTTTGTCCAAGCGATCAGGCGTAAGGCCATTTTCGCCGAGATTATAGCCTATTTTTTCCGGCAAAGCAGAATAGAAATAAAGCAGGAAGAATACAAAGAGGATGATACTCAGGAAATAAAACGCTTTTCCGAACCTATAATACATAATCAGGATGAATTGAATGCGCTAATATAAAGGATTTGATCATACAGATTTGATCTAATCGATGTTCGTTTATTCATTATATTTGACAAGTAGCTTCAGAAAAACGCCCAAAATAATGAATCTCAGTCCTATAGTCATCGCCATTCCGATGTATTTCATTTTAATGGCACTAGAAATGACCGTACTCCGGTTTCAGAAACATCCGGGATATCGACTCAATGATGCCATCACCAACATCAACTGCGGAGTGGTCTCTCAGGTAACGGGTGTATTCATCAAAGTATTGTCCATCGGGGTTTATACGCTGATTTACGAAAAATTTGCATTTTTTCAAATTCCCAATAATGTCTGGACATTTTTAGTGCTCTTTTTTCTTTACGACTTCTGCTATTATTGGGCACATCGAATGAGCCACGAAATCAATCTGTTCTGGGGTGGACATGTCGTGCACCATTCCAGCGAAGAATACAATTTATCAGTTGCGCTCAGACAAAGTAGTACGCAGACATTGTGGACCTTCTTTTTCTATTTTCCCCTGGCCATCTTGGGATTTGACCCGGTACTGCTTGTGCTGGCTTCGGGCATCAACCTGCTATATCAATTCTGGATACACACCGAAGCGATCGGGAAAATGGGATTTTTGGAGCATTTTATGAATACACCTTCCCATCATAGAGTACATCATGGACGCAATCCAAAATATATAGATAAAAACCATGGGGGAACATTTATCCTGTTTGACAAATGGTTTGGAACTTTTCAAAAAGAAGAAGAAACACCTTCTTATGGCATCACCACTCCTGTGAAAAGTTGGAACCCAGTCTGGATCAATATTGCCCACTATGCCAGTATGAAAGAGGAACTTAAACTTATCCCAGCTTGGACTGACAAGCTTAAATATTTATTTTACAAACCGGGGTGGCTTCCGGCTCATTTAGGAGGATATCGGGCACCGAAGGAGATTGAAGAGGAATATCAAAAATTTAATACCATCACTCCCCCATCATTCAACTGGTACATCTTTATCCAGTACTTGTTCCTTTTGATACTTACTGGCTATTTTTTATTCAAAGTAGATACTTTTTCTTGGCTTCCAAAATTAGTGACGAGCGCCCTAATAATATGGACTACAATAAGTTTTTCAGGAATTTTCGAGAAAAGAAGCTGGTACCTGCCCTTAGAAATCCTAAGAATTCTCGCTTTTATAAGTCTGGTGTTTTTCCTGACACAAACTCTTTTACCTTTGTCTTTTCTAGTAGCTCTGCTGACCTTCTATTCGTTGGGCTCATTCTTTTGGCTTTGGAAAAATCAACACATAAAATCTCAAATCTCCTCCGTTTCCCTCAAGTGATGTTAAAAAATTCAACGCTTTTCATTCTAGTATTAGTACTGTTATGTACCCTGTCCTGTAGCTTCAAGAAGGATACGGGAAGTATGAACATTGAAAATTGGAAAGCTGATCGAAATGGTTGTAAAGAATTGAGAATAAAAGATTTAACTGAATTAGAACGTTTAAAAAACTCCTATCTGGGCACAAACAATCAAGCTTTAATTAAGACTTTTGGCAGACCTGATCGAGTAGAACTTGTAGATAAAAGCCAATCCTACTTCATTTACTTCCTGGAACCGAATGGGGAATGTGGAGGGGTTAATACCGAAAAAGAACCCCTAAAGATTCTTTTCCGATTAAATTCATTAAGTAGGGTGTCTGAAGTGAATATTACAACCCAGAACCCATAAAGCATAAAGCGGCGGCACCCAACGTACCGGCATTATTTTCTAAAGTAGCCTTCTTAAGCACTAAATCTTTGCCATAATAAGGCGTGAGATACTGCTTGATAGTCCGTTCCAAAGTAGGCATCATAAATTCCAGGCCCGCAGATATTCCACCGCCAAAGTAAACTTCAGTCACATCCAAAATACGGATAGTGGATACAATGGCCTCTCCAAGGATCATCCCTACTTCATCAAAAACCATCAGCGATACAGGATTTCCTTCTTTGGCCGTATCTACTAGCAGGTGAGTACCCAAATCAGCTCCTAATAACTTACCAGCTTTCTCAGGGTACGCAGAAATCATACGGCTCATAATGTTCAGAATTCCCTGGCGTCCGATCAATGTCTCCAATCTGGCGCTTCCTTTAGAAAGCATATGCCCCATTTCCATGGCATTGCCGCGGGAACCCTTAAATACTTCACCATCCAATACTAGGGCACTTCCGATACCCGTACCCATGGTGATGAATAGAAAATTTTGAGCTGGATCATCTTTTCCAAAATAGAATTCTCCAATTGCAGCAGCTGCAGCGTCATTTTCTAAAGTGAATTTATGATCAGGATATTTTTCTTCAAGTCCGGCCTTCAAGTTGAACCCATCCAAATCAGGAATTGCAGGTATTTCCAAGGTGGTCGTTCTATCTTTCGAAATCATACCCGGTAAGCCAATTCCCACTTGAGTTACTTCAGGATATTTTTCCAAATATTTTCCCAATCCTTTAATAAAACACGGGCCAAAACCCTCAGGATCTTCACGGTAAGGAGTAGTATCCTCTTTCACGAAGTCTAATATTTTCCCTAAGCGGTCTACAAGTCCAATTTTTAAATGGGTTCCTCCCACGTCCACACCAAGAAAGTGCGCGTCCTGATTTTGCATATTATTCTAAATAGGTTCAAATTTCAAAAAAGCAAAAGAAATGTTTTACTTCCTATAATCCTTGCCAATCTGTTGGAAAATTTTGAAAACGGCAGGACATACTAGTGTATTTTTAAGTGAAAGTTCTAAAATACCATGCATCTTTTTTCTATTGGTATGCGGATACTCCCTGCATGCCTTTGGACGATCTTCGTATACCAGACATTTATTTCCATCTACCAGAAAGGCACAGGGTGAAGAATTTAACACATAATCGCCTTCGTCATCCCGATGTAAGTAGCTGGATATGAATTCACTGCTTTTCATCCTGAAGACTTTCGCCAAACGATCAATATCCGTCATCAAGAAAATCGGACTTGTGGTTTTACAGCAGTTTGCACATTGTAAACAATCCACCTCTTGAAAGACCTCTTCGTGAAGCGATTCAAATTGCGCATCCAACTGCTTCGGTCTAATTTTTCGCAGCCTAGCTTTGAGTTTTTGGTTGGAAGAATATTCCGACTTACTCTCTTTTATAAAATGATCAAGATCTAGATCCACTTTTTTTGGAAGTTAATTCATCTAAAATATAGATTTAATGAAATAAAATTCTTTTATAAACTATAGATTTTGAGTATCTTATCATTCGCTTTAAACTCTAGAAGCTATGAAATCTCACCATTCAGAACTCTTCTTCTACCACTCTCCTACACAGCCCATTGATAAGCAGACTATGGCTTATGCCAAAACTCTGGCCAAATATGTCAATGCAGTTGACGTAAGCAAGGAGAAACTTACTCCTACGCGGTGGAACACGTTGCTCATGAAATTAAACTTACGGGCTAAAGATCTGTTGAACAGGGCCCATCCTGAATATCAAGATCGGATAGCAGGTAAGAACTGGGATGAGGAAAGTTGGCTAAATATTCTGGTAGTTTCGCCTCATTTAATCAAAGCTCCAATTGCGGTGTACAGAAACAGTGCTATACTTTGCAATACACCTACGGACATCCTAAAACTTAATTCGTTTCATTCAAGCGAATCCCATCAGGAAAGAGTTGTATCATTCTAGCCTTGTATAACAGCCCAATACATTGCTTAAAATGTTTTTTACTCATACCCAATGCTATCTGAATTTCCTCAGGAGTTGATTTGTCATGCAGTGCCAAGAAACCTTCCTTTTCAAGGATTGACAGTATTTTCTCAGACCCTTCGTCATATTTAATCCGGCCTGGTGGCAACAATTGAAGATCTAATTTCCCATCTTCCCTGTTTTTCTTGATGAAAACGTTTCTTTTCTCACCAATTTCCAAAGGCTGAAAAACCTCATTTCTGAATAACAGGCCTTCATATTCTCCTTCTACAAGCACTTTAAATCCGAGATCTGTTTTATCAAATATGATCCCGCTTACTTCTTTTCCTTCCTCCCAATCCAGGGGAGCCAACCTGATAAAGTCACGGTATTTGTTCACTCCAATCAGTCGATTGGTTTTATAATCGACGCAGAGTTTGACCAAATACTTCTTCCCTACTTCCATGTTTTGCCCAATTTCAGATTTGGGTACAAGGAGATCTTTTGGCAATCCCCAATCCAAGAAAGCACCAAATGAAGTAACTTCCCTAGCCTCCAATACTGCAAATTCATCAAGCAAAAGATATGGTCGCTGGGTCACTGCCACTGGACGGTCCTCACTGTCAGTATAGACAAATACTTCTACTTCATCGCCCTCCTTTTCCTCTCCAAGTAAATACCCTTTCGGTAATAAGACTTCTTCTCCTGAGCTCAGGGCAAGATATGCTCCAAAGTCTGTAAATCGGTTAATTGGTAATTTTGATATTATACCCAGTTCCTTCATAGTCCAAAGGTAGGTAAAATACGAATTTGAAAGGGTACTATTTCTGGATTAGGTTTAACGGTCAACCTTTCCAACTTTAAAGTTTTCAAAACCCCGAAGGGTTTAGAATGACTCACTTTTTAATGAATTGTGTAGAACACATGTGCCCTGTCAAAGATCTGATCATTGGATTCTTACATGTGTCATACTTCGCATTTCCATATACTTCAGAAATGATCCTGACTTTTACTAATTGATTTTTTTCATTGAACTACTTTCAAGCAGGGATTTCATTTGGGAAATGGCCACCCTGTTGAGCTGAATAAGCCGTTCATTCTTGGGAAGTCCTTGTCGGATAAGCAATGCATTGATGCTCTCCATATTACTCAATACTACCAATTGTTCTAAGGTTGCAAAATCCCGTACATTTTCTGATTTATCAGGATTATTATCCCTCCATTGTTTTGCCGTAAACCCAAAAAGTGCAACATTCAGTAGATCAGCTTCATTTGCATAAACATAATTGGCTTGCTGTTTGGTGATTTTCTGTGGAATTAGTTTTTCTTTTATGGCATCTGTATGGATCTGGTAATTTACTTTGGATAATGTGCGCTGAAGGTTCCAATTTAATTTAAGCCTGTAGTTCTCATCATCTTTCAGACGTTGAAATTCTTTGATCAGGTAGAATTTAAATTCTGCACTCAGCCAGGTAGCGAATTCAAAAGCAATATCTATATGGGCAAAAGTACCTCCATATCTACCAGTTTTTGAAACAATGCCAATGGCATTAGTAGCTTCTATCCATCTTTTTGGGGTTAATGAAAAACTATTAGAACCGGCCATATTTTTAATTCCATCGAATTCGATGGAATTAAAATCAGGGTTATGAAAAGTTTCCCACAAACCGATAAACTCAATCGTACTCCTATTTCTTAACCAATTTTGAAGAAGATAATCACTTCGTTCAGTATCTCGATATCGGGCTATATCAGTCAAGGAAATGAAATCTTCTTTATCACTTTGATATAAACCAATATCAATGCCCTGAACATTTATCTTTTTATTTTTTGCCATTATTACGCCTGCTTAAGTGGTAAATCTATAGAAATCATTTGATTCACAGCAATGTGTAGTTGCTTGACAAGCATTTTGAGGTTGAACGTAAACAGCTCCTGAAAGAAATGATAAGGCGGTTATGACTTAGGTATTTCGACTAGAAAATTGAATAATGCTTAAAGGAAACAGCTAAAGATTAAGGAATAGATATCTTAATAATGAGACAAGCATCGTCTGAAAACAGCACTATAAAAATTGGATTTGGCTGGATTCACCTGTAGATTTGAGCAGAAGTGAAACTACTACTTTAATTTTATAGCCCAAATTAACTTCCTTATTTTTACGTCTCCACTATGAAAAATATCGCTGTAATAGGTTCCGGAACCATGGGGAATGGTATTGCCCACGTTTTTGCACAGTATAACTGTCGAGTGAGCCTAATCGATATCAGGCAGGATTTGTTAGATCAAGCTGTGATCACAATCAGCAAAAATCTGGACCGGCAGGTGGGCAAGGAATTCATTACAGCCGAGGATAAAGTAAATATATTAAGTAGGATAACCACCTTCACAGACCTCGAAACTGGCGTGAAGGAGGCTGATCTGGTAGTGGAAGCAGCCACAGAAAACCTTGAAGTTAAACTTGATCTGTTCCGAAAAATAGATCAATTTAGTCCACAGTCAGCAATTCTTGCAAGCAACACCTCTTCCATCTCCATTACCAGGATAGCAGCTGTGACTAAGAGACCTTCACAGGTCGTCGGCATGCACTTCATGAATCCGGTTCCGGTGATGAAGCTCGTAGAAGTGATCAGAGGTTATGCAACGTCTGATGAAGTGACCCAACAGATCATGCAGCTCGCTACTAAGCTCTCAAAGGAACCTGTGGAAGTAAACGATTATCCGGGATTTGTAGCCAATCGGATACTGATGCCGATGATCAACGAGGCTATTTTTTCCCTGTTCGAAGGAGTGGCTGGAGTACATGAAATAGATACCGTAATGAAGTTGGGAATGGCTCATCCGATGGGCCCACTTCAGCTTGCTGATTTTATAGGGTTGGATGTATGTTTATCGATTTTAAGGGTGTTGCACGATGGATTTGGAAATCCTAAATATGCCCCCTGCCCGCTTCTCGTGAACATGGTAGAGGCAGGAGTGAAAGGAATGAAAACAGGTGAAGGATTCTATACCTATTCCAAGGGAAGCAAGGACCTGATCGTATCTTCACGATTCGCAAAATAACTGATCATGCACGTAGCAGTATCTGGTAATATCGGGAGTGGAAAGACCACGCTGACAGCTAAACTAGCACTTCATTATGGTTGGAAAGCTGAATTTGAAGCTGTAGATAACAACCCTTATCTTCCTGATTTTTATGAAGATATGAAAAGGTGGGCATTCCATCTTCAAGTGTATTTTCTGAATTCCCGGTTCAATCAGCTTCAAAAAATTCAAGAAAGCGATGTGCCGACTATTCAGGACAGAACCATCTACGAAGACGCCTATATTTTCGCGGCAAATCTATACAAAAGTAAGCTTATGACAGAGCGGGATTATGCAAACTATCTCAATTTGTTTGACAGCATGATCAGGCATGTGAAAGCGCCGGATTTGTTGATTTATCTGAAAGCTGACATTCCCAAGCTGGTAGGACAAATCGAAAAACGAGGGAGAAGCTATGAGACCACCATGCGGATAGATTACCTCAAGAATTTGAACCAACATTATGAAGAGTGGATAGCGAATTATAAAGAAGGAAAACTGCTAATAATCGATGTTAATACCCTTGATTTTGTGGAACGCAATGAAGATCTATCTTTTGTAGTAGAGCAGGTAAACCGGGAGATTTTTGGTTTATTTTCATAGGGTCTGCAATTTTAAATAGTCCACAGACGACGGTCAACCGTCCACAGCACGCATCTTCTACTATAATAGAAAATACATGTTCAAATGTAACAGCTGTGATCTGTGGACAGTGGTCTGTGGACTATTTTTCTGCAATAAAAATCTATCAAACCCCAATAATTCTCTTGGATTTCATTCTTTGTCTAAATCTTCGATTTAATTGATCTTCCGGATCAGCCAGTTCAAAATTATCTGACGTTGCTCATCCTTTGGATTGATGAGCAACTGATCAAGCCGCTTCAAAGAACCACCTGTCATCAGGGTTTCATATGGAGACAGACGGATAAGCTTATACCCATGTATTCTACTTTGAAGATCTAGTTGAACGTTGTTATAAGCAAGCAACTTCCAACCAGATGATCCATTGCCAGAAAAATCTCCAGGTTCGCTTGCTTTACCAAAACAATGCATGGCCAAAGGTGGTCCATTCCATGTTCTTTCTTGCATGCCCACTTTCAAACAATCCCGTTCAAAGGTGCGGCACAACCGCCTCTGGGATTCAGCAAAATCAAAATTAAAATCTGAATAGATCGTTGATTTAAAAGATTTTAACCTGTATCTATTGAAATTTAATTCATCATCATAAAGGATAAGATTCCGCTTCAATTTGAAGTCGAACTTTAGC